>Ga0307990_1000299_pt1 | contig 47717 bp, 42 predicted proteins | sample EllFjometagen129_FD_203168 | JGI IMG/M metagenome (GOLD analysis project Ga0307990, IMG submission 203168) | Marine microbial communities from Ellis Fjord, Antarctic Ocean - #129 | ecosystem: Environmental > Aquatic > Marine > Unclassified | place: Southern Ocean | collected 2014-10-08
ACTAATTTCCAGTTTCATGGCGCTTTCTCCTTTCTATTTAGGTTGTTTTGCTAAACCCTATTTTAAAGGAAAAGCGCCCTTTTTTCTACACTTTTATAATTTTACACAAGATATTATACACTACCTGTAGATGCGGAGAGGATAAAAATTGCCGGATCTGAAGACATGGCAATCATGAAGGAAGTAACCATGGTTTGCGATGAACTATGTGGTGTTTGGGCATCAGAACTGAAAAGGGCAATAAATTTCTATGAAGCAAGCTCAAGCACTGGAGAGTATCCCGCACAACTTTACATCAGTGGGGGTTCTGCCTTTTTAAAAGGGCTTGACATGCTCTTTAACGACATAATAGGCCTGCCGGTGAAAATATTTAATCCCTTACATGGTTTTACTATCGATCATGGCATAGAGCCTGAGTATATCTCCTCTGTCGCTCCACAAATGGCAATAGCCACCGGACTTGCGCTGAGGACCTTCACAAAATGATTCAGATAAACCTCCTCCCGGTTCGAGAATGGCGCAGAAAAGAGGCCGTTCGTCAGCAGATTTCAATCTTTGCCCTGTCTCTAACCCTCTTGATAGTTGGTTTATTGGCCATTGGATTAACGATTCAAGGAAAAGTAAGGGCTCAAAGGCAAGAGGTGGCATCATTAGAAAAAAATGTAGCAAAATATGCCTATGTAAACAAAAAAATAAAAAAAATAAATAAGGAACAAAAACAAGTCAAAAACAAATTTAAGGCCATAGAAAAACTTCAAGAAGGTCGTACGGCAACGGTTAAAATTCTGGATGAAATTGTAAGTTCAATACCTATTGATCGTTTATGGCTCACTGAATTAAGCCTTAAAGAAAATAATGTGCAACTTAGAGGGGTCGCTCTGGACAATCACACGGTAGCTCTTTTTATGCGACGCCTGGAAACATCACCAATGTGTAAATCAGTAAACTTGATAAATACCAGGCAGAAGTCAATCCAGGGACATGCTCTTATGGAGTTTGGGCTTCAAATGAATACTCAAACTCAACAAAAAAATAATGACAAGAAATTTTTAAAGAGAGCTAAGAAGTCGTGAAATTTAACAAACCAGGCTGGAAGATACCTCCCAGGCTTTTTCAAACTGTCTATTTCTTTCCTATCTGGCATAAGGCCGGCATATGGCTGCTCGCTATAGTTATTCCTGTCGCCCTGTTCTGGTTTTTTTTTCTATCCGTTCGTTTAGGAGAACTGAAAACCATGTCGGAGAAAATCCCAAAACTGAGGCAAGAGCTGGTCAAGCTGGAAGCAAAGTCCAAGCAGATTCCTCAAATTGAAGAAGAGTTGAATATCGTGGAGGGGGTTTTGCAGAAAGCCTTGAAGCTACTGCCGGAAAAAGAAGACATACCGGCCTTTTTGCCGGAGATTTCTTCACTTGGTAATAAGGCCAGACTGGATTTTTTATCCTTTAAACCACAGAAGGAACAGCCAAAAACTTTTTACGCTGCTATTCCCATTCACATGGAATTCAATGGACCGTTTCACAACACGGTCGATTTTTTTGATAATGTCAGTCGAATGGCTCGCATCGTGCGTATAAAAGAGGTCTCAATGGGAAAGGCCAAGAAAACCACGAAGGTCTGGAGTCAGAAGGGATCTGCAACCAGCAACCAAAAAACCGAGGTTCCAGGCGAAGCAGCATCAATCAAAGGGGGCGGAGAGGGTCCTACTGAAGGCCAGGAGATCAAGCGAGGCAATACTTGGATGATAAATACTCGTTGTGAGGCCGTAACCTATCGTTTTCTCAGCCCGGAAGAACAACAGGCCAGAAAGAAAAAGAAAAAGTAACTAGTGTCTGAACGAAAAGGCCGTTCAGACACAATTTTGAGTTCTAAGTTTTGAATTTTGAATTTAAAAAGGCAATAACCTTAATATGTTAATTGTCCACGACCTAAATTGAGAAAACAAAATTTGGGGTTTCCGTTCAGGCACTAACTACTTAGGTGGAAGGTTGTTAGATCACTTCAGCCTTCAGCCTTCAGCCTTCAACCTTCAACCTAAAAAAGAGCATGCAGGCCAAAACAAAAATCTATTATAGGGAGTTTGTTATTTATACGAGTCTACTTATCACTATTTCTTTATGTGGCCTTTTTTGTCTGTCCGGATGTAAAGATAAAACGACAGTGACTCCTGTAGCACCTTCCATCACAAAAAAATCGAACGTAATTAATTCAAAAAAAGTAAAGGCTTTTCATGTTAGACTGGAACGTCTCTTAGAGCCTGTTGTTTATTATTACAGCTCGGATGGAAAACCTGATCCGTTTCAGCCGTTTTTGAAAACAGCACCGGATATTTCCAGGCGGACAGCTAAAAAACGACGCCAGAAAAAAGAAGTTAGGAGGCCGGAAATTTGCGCCACACCATTGGAGTGTATGGACGTCGGCCAGTTGACACTGGTAGGCATTATTGCCAATGATAAAGGTAACAGGATCGCCATGGCCCAGGACGCTGCCGGGATCGGGTACTTTTTGCAGCCTGGTCTGCGGGTTGGCTATCGGAACGGCAGGGTTAAAAAGATCCTTCCGGACAGAGTAATTGTAGAAGAAGAACTCGAAAACATCCGCGGCGAGCTGACTTTGCAGGAGAGGGTACTGTTACTGCATCCGGAGGGAAAATAATGGGTTGCAAAAGGAAAATCTCATGCCTTTTGATTGTCTTTTTGGTCGTGGTATTCTGGTGGGTGCCGGGCAACAGGCCCGCAATGGGCAATGAACCAAGCCAGAGCAGACCAGAGCAGGACGACATATCCCACTGGTTGGCCGAGCTTCAATCCCGCATTCCCAACTCCGGGAATAATACAGAACCGGATAAAACAGAAGATGTTGCTGCATCAGGAATTAGTGAGACTTACGGTGATAATTCAGCGGCAAAATTGGTAAGTGATGATGCTAAAGACAAAATTAGTGTGGATCTCTTCAAAGTGGATCTCCACAATGTGTTTCGTTTGCTGGGTCAGGTCAGTGGTAAAAATATTGTAGTAGATGAGTCGGTAAAAGGCACCATTACGCTGGCCCTTGAAAATGTGCCATGGACCTTTGTCCTGGATGTAATTAAGAATTTAAAGGAATTGGATAGCATCGAGCGTAATAATACCATTATGATTTACCCGGCCACTAAATCTCTTGAATGGGGTGGTGATACCGGATCAACCGGCACCCTTGATGTTCAAATTGAAACTCCCATTATTGTGAAAGTCGAAGAACCGGTAATAGAAGAAGTTGTTGAGGAGCCAAGCCTGAGATTTATCCGCACTAGCGACATTCAAACTCCTATTGAAGAAGTTGCCAAGGCGCAAGAATTTATTGAGAAGGCCGCTAAGCTTGAGAGACGGGGGGCAATTGGTCAGGCATTAAAATTTTATATTGATGCATCGGATATCTGGCCTGAAAATGTATCCCTGGCTAAAAAAATATCGGCATTAGCCCTTGGCCCGGGCGGTCAAGAACTGACTGCTTTTAATTTTGCCAAAAAAGCACTTCGTTTTGTGCCTAAAGACAGTGAAGCAACCATTTTTGCAGCAGTGGCACTGGCCCGAATGGGGAAAAAGGATGAGGCGAAAATCTATTTTGAACGCGCAATGGGTACTGCTTTACCTTCCCTTCATACACTATATAACTATGCAGTCTTCTGTGAATCTGAAGGTGAGTATCGACAGGCACTTCGGCTGTTAAATAGTATCGAGGCCAATTATGAGCTTTCGGCAGACGCCATGCTCCTGCGGGCGCGGGTTTATGAACATCTTGGTCAAATTGACAAGGCAATAACTGAATACAGGGCAGTCTTTCAGGGAGGAGCAGCAATTCCTCCGGGATTACAGCGATACGCAAAGGAACGAATGGAAATATTAATGACAGCCAAATAATGTCTGAACGAAAAAGCAGTTCAGACATAATTTTGAATTTTGAATTTAAAAAAGGAAATAAACTTAATATGTTAATTGTCCTTAACCCAAATTGAGAAAACAAAATTTGGGGTTTTCGTTCAGGTACTAAATAAATAACTTCCTCATTGGCTTTTTGTATCTAGATATATTGGGACTAGTCGATTCAAACTTTTATGGAGGAATGAAAATGTACTCCAATATGAATAAATTAAACAACATGTTACATCGCATACGGCACTATACTGAGGGTATGTTCCTGTTATTCCTGATAATTGGATTCATGACCGGGTGTGTAGCCTCCAAACAAAGCCTTTCAAAAACTCCCCAGGCAGAACCTGATTCAAACGCGAGTTCACAAACTGAAGTTCAGCCTGAAGAACAGTCTGTCCCTTACAGTGCTCCAGCTTCATCCCGTCCATCCGTAAGCTGGCAACCTTCGTTCACGGTCGAAGACATTCAAGTTAAAAAAAGCAAGTTAGGGCTTCCTGAGCTAAAGGTCGGCGCAAACATAGAATCTCAAAGCGGAAAAGTAGTCCTGCGGGACATTATCAGGGGGCTGGCAAACTTGAAAGACTTTAATGTTAGCTGGAATAAAGACGCCAACCCAAACACGCTGGTGGATGTCGACATCAAGGCAGATGATGATTTCTGGGTAGCACTGGACAACGTCCTTCGTCAACTGGATTATTTCTTTGAGTTCAAGCATGACACGCTCATCATCGGGTATAAACAGACAAAGACCTATCAGGTATCCATGCCGAATGTATCCTACACATTTACTACTGCTATAGGTGGTAATATGCTTGGCGGATGTACCAACACCGATAATCTTGGTGAGGTAAGTCTTTCTACTGTTAATGAGGCTGGGAAAGATTGGGCCGAAGAGAAAACTGTTCGGTATGTAAACCGATATGACTTGTGGAAGACCTTCAGACAAAACCTCGATCAAATATTAGAAATATGGGAGATGCAGAGTGTTGAACGGGCGACATTAACGTCAGCCGCTGCTCAGGCCTCTCAAGAGGTACAAAAAGAGAGGGAGCAATCTCAAGGCAAGGAGGAAAAAGCAGAAAAACCCACCGCGACGTCCGAAGAATGGGTGAGATTGGGGAAAGGTTCATATACCGTTGATGAATCCCTGGGCATCGTAACAGTGGATGCATCCCCTTCACTTCAAAAGCGTGTAGTAAATTATATTGATACCTTTAAATCATGGCTGTATCGCCAGGTGTCTATCCAGGCCCACATCCTTGAGGTAACACTCTCAGAAGGGTCATCAAGAGGAATTGACTGGTCCAAGGTATTTAAGGCCGTTGAAAGAGATTCCGCTTTGATCGGTGGCAAGATTGAATATGGTAAAGACGGCAATGTGTACGAGGTGAATTACCCTTCCCCCGATTTCCGTGGTGTTACTCAGGAAGGATTGCGCCTGATTTCAAAAATCAATCTCAATCCCACAGATTTCAATATATTGGTCAACGCACTTGACGAACAGGGGACGGTACATACTATATCAGAACCTCGTCTGAGTCTCCTAAACGGGTCTCCAGGTGTTCTGACAGTTGGTGAATCCGTCCGCTATATCCGTGAAATAAGTAAAGACGTGGACACCTCGGGGACTACGTCAACAATAACCTATACTGCTGAAACCGATGACATCCTGTCTGGCTTGGCGTTTTCCGTTGTGTGTAATATCCTTGGAGATGATGAAGTAGTCTTATTTTTGACCCCCGTAATCTCCGACCTTCAAGAACCAATTGAATATAAGGTGATTGGGGATACAAATTTACAAATCGGACTACCCAGAGTAAAGCTCCGCCAGATGTCAACCATGGCAAAGGTCCGGAATGGTGATTTGCTGATCCTTGGCGGGTTGATCAATGAAGTCAGCAAAAATAACAGTTCGGAAATACCATTACTTGGGAGAATTCCCTGGGTCAAATGGGCATTTAAGAATGAGATCAAGTCAAAAGAAAGGCGAGAATTGGTTATAATTATTCGACCCCACCTCCTTCCTATGTCCTAAATTGAGCTGTTAGCTGTTAGCTTAATGATTATCGGTCTGCCACCCTGACAAGCAGGATGTTCTGCCATTACAAAATTAGGTATTAACTGTTAGCGGTTAATTTGCTGCTGTTTTCCAATTAGGTTACTAATACCTAAATTGAGCGATTAGCCTTTAGCGGTTAGCTATTAGTTTAATGATTACAGGATGTTTTACTATTACAAACTTTTACTCGTTGGATGTTATTTCTAATTAACGTAATGCCCTGATTTTTCAAAGCTAAACGCTAATGGCTAATCGCTCAATCCCTTATCTGCCTGCCATTGAAGCACAAAATTTGCATACTTAGAGATAGACAATGAAGGATGACAGGGTCAATGTGCCATAAGCGCTAAGTTGTTTTTGCCCAGGAGGGACTGAAAAAAGATGAACATCGAACATCGAACGTCCAACATCGAACGTTGAATGGGAAAAGATGAAGAAACAGACTTATGACCTGGAAGAAAAACTGCTAATTATTGCAGGAGGTGGGATATCAGTATACTTCAGCCTTCAGCCTTCAACCTAAATGGCTAACACAGCGAGTATCAAAACGGCTGAAAAGAAACAGAAATAGCTGTTGAATGTTGGTATTGGGTGTTTGTTTTTTATTCGATGTTGGACGTTCGATGTTCGATGTTCGACGTTCATCTTTCAAAACAACTCCCTATTGGCGGTATGCCATGTCAGATGGCATATCAGCTTGGTGTTGACGGAAAAATACTGTCACATACAAAAAATTGTCGTTTTGTGACAAAAATTTTAACTACTCAGGTAAATAGTGTCTGAACGAAAAAGCCGTTCAGACACAATTTTGAATTCTAAGTTTTGAATTTTGAATTTAAAAAAGGCAATAACCTTAATATGTTAATTGTCTACGACCTAAATTGAGAAAACAAAATTTGGGGTTTCCGTTCAGGCACTAGATAGACTGAAGGTGAAAGGCTTTTTAGGGATAAATCATGCGCAATTACACAAAATTAGGTGTTTAGACTGAAGGCTATTAGATCACTTCAGCAGATGGGGTATTTTCAGCGGAATCATATATGGGAATATGGAGAAAGACGACAATGCATAACCTTTATTGCAAAACCCGCTGCCATAGAAAAGCTGGATTTACCATGGTGGAGCTAATGATCGTCATAGCCGTCATAGCAATCCTATCTGCCATCGCAGTGCCCAATATTATCAATTGGCTGCCCAATTATAGAGCAAAAGCAGCGGCAAGGGATATGATCTCGAACTTCCAGAAGGCAAAGATGGAGGCAGTAAAAAGAAATACAGATGTAGTAATTCAATTTACTCCCGGGGCTTATGCGGCCAACGGTCAGGTGGGGAGTTATCGGATATTTGCAGATGATAACCCTGCCAACGGGGCATTTGATGCGGGAGAGCTCGTTCTGGCCCAGGTGAATATGCCTAAAAACGTATCCCTTTATACTACAAGCTTTGTTGGAGATACCACTGGCTATAACTCTCGATCATTACCCTGGAAGAGCAGGTTGGGAAGTGTGGAAATCAGAAACAACAAATCCAGATATTATATGGCATCGCTGTCTTTTGCTGGCCATGTCAGACTTCAAATGAGCAGTGATGGCATAGCTTGGAACTGAAAGACATGAATAAAACAAGGCATATTAAGTCAAACAAGAATGGTTTTACCTTAGTTGAGCTCCTTATTGCCATGGCCATCTCCGGCATCGTTGCCGGCGCCATATTCACGGCATTTCAATCCCAACAAAAAAGCTATCTCATCCAGGAACAGGTCACTGAAATGCAACAGAACATCCGAGCGGCAATGGATATCATGATCAGGGACATCAGGATGGCTGGATACGATCCAACGCAATCTTCAGGAGCAAATATTAGTACTAATTCTACTGGTATAATGATACAGGTTACTATGGATATTAATAGTGATGACGATTGCAATGATAGTAATGAGAATATTACTTACGGTTTTTCTAACGCAAATGATGCTAATGCCGACGGTATAGCCGATGCTGGTGCAGCAAATCTCGGCCGCAAGGTTGGTGGTGGTGGCTTCCAGCCGTTGGCTGAAAATATAGAGGCCATAGGCTTTGCCTATGCCAGTGTAGATGCCTCTACAGGAAATTTAGGCAAATCACCCAATGGCCATGTCATTTGGGCAGTTGACACGGATGGCAATGGAAATTGGGACAATCTGGACACTAGCGACGACGGAAATATCACGGCCGCTGATGGCCCCGGGACTGGCAATAATGGCGTAATCAATGGAACTACTACAGGAACGGCCGTCAATACAGACATGATTCGAGCTGTAAGGATCTGGATCCTTGCAAGGGCAGCTATGCCAGATCCCAATTTTCGGAACACGAGGACCTATGTGGTTGGAAAGAATGTCATAACCCCTAATGATGGCTTCCGCCGCCGTCTCTTGAGCACAACCGTAAAGTGCAGAAACATGGGAATATGATCAATATGAAAAAAAGTAATGAAAGGGGTTTTAGCCTGATAGAGATATTGATAGCTATAACTGTATTTGCCATTGGAATACTTGCAGTGGGCAATATGCAAATCACGGCCATCAAAGGAAATTCGTTTGCTAATGATCTTACTAAGGCAACCACATTAGCTCAGGACAAGATGGAAAAATTGATAGGCCTTTCCTACGACGATACCGATTCATTGGACGATACCGATACTGATGACGAGGCCGGATTAGATGATACTAGCGTAGCAGCGGATTACAACGACCCTAATAATCCTGTTGATGGCAGGTACAATATTTTCTGGAATATAGCTACCGATTATCCCATAAATAACACCAAGGAAATAAGGGTAATTATAAGGTGGACAGATAAAGGGGCGGAAAAGAAAGTATCTATTACTTCTATGAAGGCGATTACTATATAAAGATGGCTTTTGAGAAAGGATATTAATTCTATGAAATATATATTTTATATCAGAAGCAATGAAAAAGGTTCTACTCTACTAATCTCGATATTAATTTTGCTCCTTCTTACCATTATAGGAATAGCAGCCACCAATACAAGCACAATAGAGATCCTTATATCAGGGAATGATAAGGTACATAAAATGGCGTTTCATCAGGCAGAAGGTGGAACTGAAGTTGGGCGTGAACTCTTAGAACAAAATATTGCCTGTCCAACTGGGTTCAAAAAGGAACCGATAGATATAGGTAATATAGGAATTGAAAAAAAAGATTTCTGGAAAAATGAAAACAATGCTACTACCTGTTCATATCCATCTGATTCTAATAGAGATATCTATATGCCAGCCAACGCCACAAGCACAGACCCACACACAAATATAAAACTATATGGCGTTACCGAATTATCAACTGGTACTGCAATTCAGATGGCAGCCGGATATGAGGGAAAAGGAAAAGCTGCTGCCACTGGAGGCGGGCACATTGTTTATGATTTATGCTCTCAGCGCAGAGGACAGGCCAGTTGCGAGTCATGCATTGCGATTCAATATAGACATGTAATCGGTCAGGAAGGTGTTTGTATTTATTGAGAGTATTATTGTATCAGTATCTTAGTATAGAATTTGCTTAATTTGTATTATAAAATAGAGGTAAATTAATATTATGAAAAGGCTCATATTATTCATTATATCAGGTTTTTTGTGTTTATCTAGTCTATTTGGTAATGCAACCTTTTCCTTTGCAGCCACAGCCAGTCAATATGAGGCGGTGCCGCCATTTGTGACTGCGGGGGTTCCCCCTCTCGTAATGCTGGTAATGGGCAAAAATCATAAATTATACTATGAGGCATATAACGATGCATCGGATCTGAATGGTGATGGTGAGTTGGATGTGGGGTACAAGCCGGATATCGACTATTATGGATATTTTGACTCGTACAAGTGCTATACTTACAATAGCGGTAATAGCCGGTTTGAGCCTTCAGCCACTACAACTAACAAGAAGTGCTCGGCAGCCGGTGAATGGAGCGGTGATTTCCTCAATTATCTCACCATGTCCAGGATGGATTGCCTTAGAAAGGTCTTGTATGGGGGATACAGGTCAACAGATACAGCGACTGAAACTGTTCTGCAAAGGGTTTATGTGCCGCAAGACGCCCATAGTTGGGGCAAGGGATACGAAAGCATAGGAAGAGATGGATATGATATAAGTGAATATACCCCCCTTGATCTTCCCACGAGTGGAACACGGCATCTTTTTGCATCAACCACCCTTTCTGACAATGGAGATCCGTTATTGAGGGTGCTTCCGAATAACAGCCATCGCATCTGGGAATGGGTATCCAAAGAACGGCCTGTCTGCGACAATTCCCTGGAAACAGGCAGCGGAGGGCACCCAGGTCATCCTGCCAATCACAGTGAATATGAAAGTCTGGTCTTGAACTATGCGGTCCCTGCCAACCTTCAGGGTTCTCAACTTCTCAATGGCGAAATTAACGGGTCCGGTAATCCTTTCGGGAATGACGACGATTATCTCACCATATTTGATGGCAAAATCCATATCAGGTACGCTGGAGACTATGAATTTGCAGTAGATGGTGACGATGCCGTGGAGGTTATCATAGACGGTACAGTTGTGGCTGGCTGGTATGACGGCCATGGAAAATGTAATTGTACCACTTATAGTGGAAGCATTAGTTTAACTCAGGGAGAGCACACGATCGAATTCCGCCACGAAGAGGCATCGGGTGGTGATAACTACTATCTATATTGGAATGGCCCGGACAGCAACAACCATACCGGAGGCTGGGAAATTGTCCCTTACTATTTGTTACTTGATGGTGAGCGGTCCGGTCTGGACCAAAACATTACCCAAACAGTCTACACCCTTCAAGCACCTGCCTCGACCATTACCGATTATGTCGTAAGAATAAAAGTAGCCAACCCATCAATGCTTGAGAGCAACTGCAAGCTGTATCCCTCTGGAGTTTATAAGCCAATCGGCATCCTCCAGAGACACGGCGAGTCAGACAGGATGTATTTCGGCCTTATAACAGGATCATATACAAAGAATACATCCGGAGGTGTGTTGAGAAAAAATATAGGCTCAATTACGGATGAAATTGTCCCAGATACAGGACAGTTTACCTTAACAAACGGCATTATCAAGACTATTGATGACTTAAGGATTGTAGGCTTTGATTATGGCAGCCATTCCTACAATCAAAACTGCGGCTGGGTAGCCACCAGGCCAATCAATGAAGGGGAATGCCGCATGTGGGGTAATCCAATTGGGGAGATGATGTATGAAGGGCTGAGGTATTTTGCTGGCAAGGCAGCGCCTACTAGTGATTTTACTTATGCAGGAGCTAATGACGACAGTAGCCTGGGTCTGCCGCTACCGACCTGGCAAGATCCCTATGATGCCGTTAGCGGTTTTGACTACTGCGCCAAGCCATTTATGCTCGTCCTGTCCGATATAAATCCCACCTATGATTCAGACCAGTTGCCCGGTAGCTATTTCGGCTCTTTCACGGGCGATTTGAGTGGCCTGGATGTTGAAAACCGTGCGGACACAATATGCACCGACGAGGGTGACGCCGGTTCGCATTTTATCGGCCAAAGTGATTCGGCATATAATGGCGCCTGTACTGAAAAAACCGTGACAGGTTTTGGAGGTATTCGCGGCCTCTGTCCTGAGGAGCCTACTAAGCAGGGAAGCTATTATGCGGCCAGTGTTGCCTATTTTGGACAGACAGAAGATATGAGCGATGCAAACAGTAGCCAAAATGTAAATACCTATGCCGTTGGCCTGGCCTCTCCTCTACCAAAAATTAATATCCCTGTCGGGGACGGCAGCATAACACTGGTCCCGTTTGGCAAATCCGTCGGCGGCTACAGCATTTCCGCTACTCAAGGGGATTTCCAGCCCACAAATACCATTGTGGATTTCTACGTGGAAACAATTACTCCAACTCATGGAAAATTCAGGATAAATTTTGAAGACGTGGAACAGGGCGCTGACCACGACATGGATGCCATTGTCGAGTATGAATACTGGGTGAACGGAAATTCTGTTGAGATAATCCTTAACTCTACCTATGCGGCCGGGTCTATCGCCCAGCATATAGGCTACATTATCTCAGGCACCACGGCGGACGGCACTTATCTGGAAGTGAGGGACTTTGATACTGCAAATCCTCCTTACGGTAATAATCCTGCCATTGACCCTGACTATTTCCTGGATACACCTCCAGGGCAGGGGCCTGGAGAGACATGGAATGACAACAATGCCCTGCCACTCATAACCAAAAGGACCTTTACCGTAGGAGAGAATCCTGCCGCCACATTACTGAAAAACCCCCTTTGGTATGCGGCCAAATGGGGAGGATTTGAGGATAGAAACGACAATGATAAGCCGGACTTGGACAATGAATGGGATAAGGACATGGATGGCGTGCCGGATACCTACTTTTATGTAACCAATCCTCTGAGGCTTGAAGAACAACTCAACAAGTCATTTGCCGATATATTGCGCAGGACATCATCCGGCACTGCTGCATCGGTTATTTCAAATTCACGATCAGGAGAGGGTGCTATATATCAGTCGATATTCTTTCCTGAATATAAAGGCCCTTTGGGGAATATTACCACATGGGCCGGCGAGGTCCATGCCCTCGTGGTCGATGCATATGGCAATATGAGGGAGGACACCAACGGCAATAAACAGCTCGATTTGACAACTGATAAGATAATCGTCTTCGATGGGACGACTGCATATAAATATGGTGATGATGACGGCGATTCACAAATCAGCGGTGATGAGGAGACCCCTGACGAGACTGGAGGCATATTGGATATCCGTTATCTATGGTCCTCAAATGGGTGGTTAAATGAGATATCTGATGCGGATATTGTAGATCAAAGGACCTATGATTCTACTGACCACAAGAGATATATTTTTACCTTTATTGACACAGATCAAGACATGATAGCTGACAGTGGAGAAGTAATTCCGTTTTCATGCTCAAGTCTTCCATCTGTACCCGACCTTACCGATACATCAGAGATATATCCCTATCTTACGCTTTATCCTTCATTTAGCGATGAGCCGGCGGAAATCGGGACCATTCGATCAGACGGCAATTTTAATGACTTTTTGCAGTACCAGACCCAGAGGGTGATCAACTATATAAGAGGTAAAGATCAAGGACTCTATACCTCAACGACCAGCCCATCTTACGCCATTCCGGCCTTTAGAAATAGAAAGGTCGATTATGACGAAGACGGCACTGTAGAGACATGGAGACTGGGAGATATTGTCTATTCCACTCCTACTTTCGTTGGAAGGCCGTCGGAAAACTATCATTTGCTTTACAAGGATGCATCATACGGCATGTTCTACGACAAATATATGCACAGAAGGGGCGTGGTCTATGTGGGCGGAAATGACGGAATGTTTCATGCCTTTAATGCAGGTTTTTATGATCAAGAAGAGAAGAAGTTTCGGACCCAACCATTAAATTCTAATGGCGATAATGATACTAGCTTTACTAAGTTTGACTTGGGCGCCGAGTTGTGGGCTTATGTGCCGTATAATCTGCTTCCGCACCTCTACTGGCTTACTGAGCCAGACTACGCCCATGTCTATTATTGTGATCTGAAACCAAGGATATTTGACGCCAAGGTGTTTGATGATAACAGCACACATCCTGAAGGGTGGGGCACGATTTTGGTCGGCGGCATGAGGTTTGGAGGCGGTGAAATTGACGCGGATATGGATAAGAATGGCAGTTGTAACGCAACTGATCGGACCATGAGTTCCGCCTATTTTATCCTTGATATTACCGACCCCGAATCACCGCCAACACTGTTGGCTGAAATCACCTTTGACAATCTGGGTTATACTATCTGCTATCCTGGCGTCATTCCCATGAAAGACAAGGACTCAGATGGCATTCACGCAAACGACTGGTACCTTGTTGTAGGTTCAGGCCCGGCGGCGGCGGATGGAACGGCTGATTTTGCGGCCCTGAACGATGCAGACAGCAAGCAATCCGCCAAACTCTATGCAATTGACCTTGTTGCGCTGGTTACAAATCAACAATTAATGACCCTTGATAATACCGGAAGTCTTGTTTCAGGCTCAAATATCTTTCAGGAGTTGGACTCCAATTCTTTTATTTCAGATCCCATAACAGTCGATTATGATCTGGATTATAATGCCGATGCCCTATATTGCGGAACCGTCTCAGGCGACTCGACAAACGGCTGGGGAGGCAAGCTGCGGCGTGTGGTTATTAAGAACGATTTGACGACCTCAAACTGGGATGGAGACAGCATCCTAATAGATTTAACCGGTATTGAAAATGGCCAGCCGATAACAACCGCCCCAAGTGTCGCTATAGATCCCTTGGGAAATAAATGGATATACTTTGGCACCGGACGATTCTTTGTACTAGCTGATGGCAACAATACGGATCAACAGGCCTATTATGGAATCAAGGAACCTGTTGATGGAGACGGCAACATGACCTGGGCTACGGTATCCCGTGTTGAATTGTTGGATGTCAGTAATGCCGAGGTATCCACAGACAAGACAATGACTGGTGTCGCTGGTGTCACGGATTGGGACGATTTAGTAAATGAAATAGAGAATGAAACGAATGGAACGAGTGGCTGGTACCTGAACTTTTCAGAACCTAAAGAGAGAAATCTAGGCCAGGCTACTTTGTTGGGCGATATCCTTGCCTTTACCACCTATATCCCGCCTGAGGACATCTGTGATTTTGAAGGTGAAAGTTACCTTTATGCCCTCTATTATTTGACGGGAACCGCTTATTATGAATCGGTAATAGGCACAGATGGCGGAACAGGACCACAGCAGGTATTGAAGAAATTGAGCTTAGGGCAAGGGCTTTCCATTACTCCGAATATCCATGTAGGCAAGGGAGATGCCCCGAAGCTGTTTATCCAGACCAGTACAGGAGCTATATTCCCGGTTAAACAGATCAGTCCTGGCATAACAAAGAGCGGAGTTTCTTCCTGGAAGGATGGATGCAACTAAATTAGGTGCAGATGCCGCTTTGATTGCAATTTGTCCGTGATTGAAATCTTGGAAAAGTTTCCTGGCAGGAACACTAATATAAGACTGTTGAACCGTGAACCTCTGAACCCGTGAACGCTTACAATATAACATAATAAAGATAAGGATTATCAGGCATCCTTCACTCACCAGTTTACACTTTTTTCGAAAAAGCGTGTATTGTTGAATTGAATGCCGATGTCGAAACTGAAAATTTGAAATGCGGGACACCTTGTAATCTCAAGGAATTACAGTAGGGTGGGCACTGCCCACCAATTTACACAGATTGCTTATTGATGGTTGGCACTGCCTACCCTACGAATTGTCCCGCTTTAAGTTGGTAGCCATTCTTCCCAATCTCAAATTTCACTGCCAAAATACAAGACCAACAAAGTGTAAACTACTTTTGACTTGTCGTGAAAAATGCCGATTATCAATATGATTATTTTGCTGTTCAACAGCTTGTCCCTACTGCACAAAATCCGCTCGTCTGACTTTTCACGCACTCCAGGCCAACGCATCGTATTGACCGCTGACCAGCCAGTAACAGTCTTAACTTATTGACAATATATTGACACAATGGTTTATTGAAATAGGTTATTGGTCATTGGGGAAACAGGTATTTATCACCCATGAGCCATTTTTTAGGAATACTATGAAAAAAATAGAAGAAGACAAGTCAATAACAAGATTCGGAGTCTCTATTCCTCATGATCTGATTCGTGCCTTTGATAAATACATCAGAGAGCGGGAATACAACAACAGGTCAGAGGCCATTCGCGACATCATAAGGGAAAAATTAATAGAGCAGGAATGGGAAAAAGAGTTTGAAGGACAACAGGTAGTAGGCGTTATCGCCTATGTATTTGACCACCACAAGAAGGAGTTGGTAGATTCAATTATTGATATTCAGCACAATTTTCCAGACTATGTTATAGTATCGCAGCATGTTCACCTGGATCATCACAACTGTCTGGAGGTAGTTATTGTCCGTGGGGAACCGGATGTCCTACGCAATTTAGCCCACAAGTTAAAAGCCCTTAAAGGTGTGAAACACTGCCAGCTTACCATGACCACTACAGGGATCAGTCTCAGTTAAACATCACATCGACCCCTCCTTTACAATAAGACTACTACAAGTCAGGAGTCTGCGAAAATGCAGGAACAGATAGAATTATTTTCCGAAGCCACTAAGTCGTGCGGCATTGCCGAAGAGCTCAAGAAGTCCTATCTCGATTATGCCATGAGCGTGATAATCGGAAGGGCCTTGCCCGACGTCCGAGATGGACTCAAGCCGGTTCATAGGCGCATCCTCTTTGCCATGCAGGACCTGAGAAACGACTATAATAAACCGTATAAGAAGTCAGCCCGCATTGTGGGCGATGTCATCGGTAAGTATCACCCCCACGGAGACACGGCGGTTTACGACACCATAGTTCGAATGGCCCAGGACTTTTCCATGGGATATCCTCTTATCGACGGCCAGGGAAATTTTGGCTCAGTCGATGGAGATGCCCCTGCGGCCATGCGTTACACCGAAATCCGTCAAACAAAACTGGCCCATGAACTCATGGCGGATATCGACAAGGAAACCGTAGATTTTGTCGCTAATTACGACAACTCCCTTGAAGAACCCTTGGTGCTTCCCTCCAAAGTGCCTAATTTATTAATCAATGGTTCGTCCGGTATAGCCGTGGGAATGGCCACCAACATTCCTCCTCACAATCTCGGTGAGGTAGTGGATGCGCTGATCGCCCTTATACAAAACCCGAACATGACCGTAGCCGATATTATGGAATATATTCCAGGGCCGGACTTTCCAACCGCTGGCTTTATTTGTGGAAAAGGCGGCATCAAGTCAGCCTATGAGACAGGACGCGGGATCATCAAAATGCGGGCCAGGGCAGTAGTGGAACAGCAAGCCAAAGGCAAGCGGGAACACATAGTTATTAACCAGATCCCATACCAGGTCAACAAGGCAAAGCTGGTGGAAAAGATCGCCCACCTTGCCCGGGATAAAAAAATTGAAGGGATCCATGCTGTGCGGGACGAATCCGACCGGGATGGGATGAGGATCGTAGTAGAGCTGAAAAAAGAGGGGATCGCCCAGGTGATCCTCAACCACCTCTATAAACACACGGCCATGGGGAGCTCTTTTGGGATAATCCTTCTTGCCATAGTCAATAACAGACCGGAACTCCTCAACCTCAAAGAGATCCTGGCCCACTTCCTCCAGCACAGAAAAATCGTAATCATCAGGCGCACTACATATGAGCTTAAGAAAGCCGAAGCGCGCGCCCATATACTCGAGGGCCTTAAGATCGCGCTTGACAATCTGGACGAGGTGGTGGCCCTGATTCGGGGATCGAGCACACCTACAGAGGCCCGATCAGGACTTATCGAACATTTCGGACTCACGACCATTCAGGCCCAGGCAATTCTCGACATGAAACTTCAGCGCCTGACCGGCCTTGAGCGGAAAAAGATCCTGGAAGATTATCAGCAACTCCTGAACAATATCAAAAGCTATAAAGAAATCCTGGCAAGTGATGCCCTGGTCCTTGAAATTATTGAAAAAGAACTCAGGCTCCTTAAGGACGAATACGCTATTCCCAGGCGCACTGAGTTAATAGGGGACCCTGAAGAGATCAATATCGAAGACCTGATAGTTGAAGAGGACATGGTGGTAACATTATCACACACTGGCTATATCAAACGTAACCCTCTGAGCCTGTATCACAGCCAGAGACGCGGCGGGAAGGGTATCACCGGGCTATCCAAAAAACAGGAAGATTTTGTTGCGGATCTATTTGTGGCCTCCACTCATGATTATTTCCTCTGCTTCAGCAATCTGGGGAGGCTTTACTGGCTGAAGGTCTATGAGATTCCACAAGCATCCAGGATGAGCCGCGGCAAAGCCCTAATAAATCTTTTGCCGATTGACAGGGAGGCCAATGAGCATATTGCCGCTGTCGTGCCGGTACGTACCTTTGAAGCGGATCGTTTTGTGATTATGGCAACAAAGAACGGAGTGGTCAAAAAAACCTCTCTTGAAGCCTTTTCAAGGCCCAGGCCGACAGGTATAATTGCGGCCACAGTACGCGAGGGCGACGAAATCATAGCAGCAGCCGTTACTGATGGTCAGGCTGATATATTTCTTGGCACCAGGCACGGACACAGTATCCGGTTTCCGGAAGACAACGTAAGACCCATGGGTCGTACTGCGGCAGGTGTACGGGGCATTAAACTCGCAAAAGGGGACCGCGTAGTCGCAATGGTAGTAATCTCAGAAGCCCAGGATACACTGTTTACGGTCACTGAGAACGGATACGGAAAGCGGACTCATGTGAGCGAGTACCGTGTGCAGTCAAGGGGTGGAAAGGGCGTAATCAATATCAAGACCACAGAAAAGGTAGGCTCTGTAGTAGGTGTAATCCTTGTAAACGGCCATGACGAGGTCATGCTGATCGGTACCAGTGGGAATATCATTCGAATAGGTGTTCAGGACGTACGCATAATCGGCCGATCTACCCAGGGCGTGCGCCTGATACGGATTCAGAAAGGAGACCACCTGGCAGCAGTGGCAAAGCTGGCTGAACAGGACGAGGAATGAAACGGGTAGGAGTATTGGGGGCCGGGAGCTGGGGAACTGTTCTTGCCGTGCTTCTGGCCAACAAAGGAATTAAAACAGTACTTTGGGCCAGGAACCATGAGTTTGCAAAACAAATCCGCGAGAGCAGGGAAAATACGTTGTACCTTCCTGGGTTTGAGTTGCCCGCTGCACTGGAAATCACGTCAGATATTTCAAAAACCGTCACAGATAAAGAGGTCATTCTCTTTGTAGTGCCCTCACATGGGCTCAGAGAGGTCGCCAAACAGGTCTCGATGGCCCTTGATGATCTTCCCAAATCACCAAATCTTCCTTATGCCCTGGTCTCTGCAAGCAAGGGGATAGAAAACAGGACATTACTCACCATGACGGAGATCATGGAGGAAATGCTTCCATCCAGGCTATCCGGCAGGTTGGCTGCCCTTTCCGGCCCAAGTTTTGCTCACGAGGTAGCATCTTCCATGCCGACTGCTGTCACAATAGCAGCTTCAGAACATAAACTGTGTACAGGTCTCCAGGACCTTTTTACTACAGAGACCTTCAGGGTTTATACCAGTTTGGACCTTATGGGTGTTCAACTGGGCGGAGCGCTTAAAAATGTCATAGCTATCGCCTCCGGCATATCAGACGGCATGGGATTTGGGACCAATACAAGAGCGGCCCTGATTACAAGGGGACTTGCAGAGATGTCGCGCCTGGGTATGAGGTTGGGTGCAAATCCCCTGACCTTTGCAGGGCTTGCCGGGCTTGGAGATCTTGTGCTTACCTGTACTGGAGACCTGAGCCGAAATCGCCAGGTTGGCCTGAAGCTGGGTCAGGGCCAGTCCATTGACAGCATACTGAAGGAAATGAGTATGGTAGCAGAAGGTGTCAAGACTACAGACTCAGTCTATGCCATGGCTGAGAAGTACAAGGTCGAGATGCCCATTACGAACCAGGTCTACAGGGTGCTGTACCAAGGCCTTGACCCTAAAGATGCTGTTAACGAATTGCTCGCGCGGCCCCCACGTGAGGAACTTGGGGATATTCCGGCCTGAAACCCGTGGGGGAAAAGCGCACATACCGTTCTTTTATGGCCAGGAACGGCCTGACCGGCTTTCAAGTCCGCCACCAGGAAACCGACCTTCACATACAGGCTGACCGAAATCTTGAAAATGAGGTCTCAACATGGGTCATAGAGGTCCGGCTCTCTATTGAGGATTATGCCCGCAGCCACCCTGGTTTTCTCGAAAGCTATATCCCCTTACCTGATGACCCTTTTGCTCCTGCCATAGTCAGAGACATGTTAGCAAGTTCCGAAACTGCTGGTGTCGGCCCAATGGCCGCAGTGGCCGGAGCTATTGCCCAGCATATCGGCAAAAAATGCGTGAAGCTTACTTCAGGTGAGGTTATAGTGGAAAATGGTGGAGACATATTCCTCAGGGTCCTTGAGCCAATTACTTCAGCCATTTGGGCAGGCACTTCACCACTTAGCGGACGAGTCGGTATTGCCGTTGCTCCCGGCCGAATGCCTTTGGGAATTTGCACCTCATCGGGTACAGTGGGTCATTCAAGGAGTCTTGGAAAAGCGGATGCAGTGACTGTAGTCTCTCAATCCGTATCTTTGGCAGATGCAACTGCAACATCTATAGGAAATATGGTAAAAATAGAAAAAGATATAGACTCAGGGCTTAATGCCTTACAAGAAATCCCGGGAATCCTGGGAGGAGTAATTATAAAGGGAACAAAACTTGGTATCTGGGGACAGATAGAACTTGTTCCGTTAAATCTGTAAGTAACCGTTCTGAGGTTCAAGGTTCTGGACCTTCTTTAAAGGGGTTAGGAAAATGATAGAGATAATCGTACTTGGTTCCGGAACAGGTGTCCCTTCCATAAGGAGGGCCGGGCCTGCTACCTGCTTGAAGGTCGAAGGGCAGACCCTGCTCATAGACAGTGCTGCAGGGACCTTAAGACAACTGGTTAAGGCAGGCATATCTTATGATACACTTGACATCTTACTCTATACACATTTCCACCCGGACCACATTGGGGAACTCGCACCCTTTATCTTTGCTACAAGGTATACACCAGGATACAAAAGGAATTCTCCTGTGATGGTCCTGGCTGCTGAAGGGCTCAAGCAGTTTTATCAGTCCATGATACAGGCATTCGGACAGTGGGTGGAACCTGAGCCTGGGAAGGTCATCTTCGAAGAGATACCACCGGAGATGAGAGCGGCAATGCAGTTCCCTCCCCTTACGATACGAAGTGCGCCCACTAATCATACTCCCCAGAGCCTGGCCTATAGAATCGAGACATCGGATGGCAGATCAGTGGTATTTTCAGGAGATACTGATTTCTGTGATGAACTGATAGAGCTTGCTCAGGGCACTGACCTTCTGGTTTTAGAATGCGCAGCCCCTGAAGGCTACAAAATCCCAGGGCACCTGACTCCCTCTGAAGCAGGCAAAATCGCCCAGGATGCCGGAGTTAAGCGATTGCTCCTTAACCATTTTTATCCGAATTGCGATGAGCATGACCTGATTACACCCTGCGGCAAGATATACAAAGGTCCTATAATACTGGCAGAAGATTTTATGCGCTTGGTTTTTTGAACCAGCAAGGAAGTGTGAGCGGTTACGGACAATGCCCGGCTTTAGTTTATACTCAAACGAATCATCTATTGAAGAAAAGATCGCTCTGGCCGAATATTTATGGAAAAAATATGGAAAAGATCTGGCAGCAGATAGCGAAATTGACCGACTCCTTGGACTTTACAGAAAAGAGATTTCAAGGAGCTATGAACTGATGGAAAAATTTGGTGTAGTGACTGAATGTACCATTTGCGCCACCCAGGTCCCGGGTGGCGGCTGTTGTGGGGCTGGTATTGAAGATTGGTATGACGAATTTGTGTTGCTGCTCAATTTGCTTCTGGAAAGGAAGATACCCACTGAACGTCTTGGGGAAAAAGACTGTCTGTTTCTCGGTCCCACTGGCTGTCAGCTCTTTGCACGGCACCACTTCTGTATCAATTATCTATGCCCACGGATTACTGACCTGCTGAGTCCGGCAGAACTTACAACTCTGAGAGCCCAATCGGGTAAAGAGCTCTTCTTGTGCTGGCAACTGGAGCGGCTTTTGAGGACACAGATATGGCCGTTCCCCGGATTCTGATTGTATCTCCCACAAAAAGGGAAATGGAGTCTTTTCTCAGGCTTGCCGGCAGATACAAGTGCCATCACCTGGTGTGCGGCCTTGGACCGGGTAGCACCTCTTTTGAGCTGACAAAATTTATTGAAAGCAGAGGTGCGCCATATACAGTAATCCTGGCCGGTGTGGCAGGGGCATACCAGTGGGCGGATGTAGAGCTTGAGGATGTATGCCTTGCAAGCTCAGAAGCCTATGGTGATCTGGGCCGTCACGGTCCTTCGGGGATCGAGCCAATTTCCCTGGAAGGAGATAAAACGCAGACAGAGTTTGCTCTTGAGCCCGGATGGGGCCGAATCATTAAGCCGGATATTGTGGAAAAGCTTGGTATTCGCTGCGGCCCGATGGTCACTGTCTCCTGCGTTACAGGCACCAGTGAGAGTGCTAGGGACTTGCACGAACGGTTTAAATCTATCGCGGAAAACATGGAAGGGGCCGCGGCCGCGCAGGTCTGCGATTACTATCAGGTCCCTCTCCTTGAGTTTCGTGGTATAAGCAACTGGGTGGGCGATTTTGACAAAAAAAATTGGAGGTTGAACCAGGCACTAAATGCAACAGCCAAAATCCTGGAAAAGGTCCTTGGGGTTTTGTTGGATTAATGCCAGCTGTATGAAAAATATCGAGAACAACAACAAAATCACCCTTGGGCTTTCTTCCTGCCCTAACGACACCTTTGTTTTCTATGCCCTGCTTCACAACAAAGTGCCCTTACAGTATAAGCTATCACCCTTAATAGCAGATGTGGAAGAGCTGAATCAGAGGGTCCTTGCCAGGTCTATTGATGTAAGCAAGGTGTCTTTTCATGTGCTGGGGCATGTCCTGGATGACTACATGCTCCTCAGGTCGGGTAGCGCCATGGGGCGTGGCTGTGGACCCTTGTTGCTTGCAAGAGCACCCTTAGACCCTCAGAATTTTGAGCAATACAGAATTGCCATACCCGGCGAATATACGACTGCAGCACTTCTTTTAAAGCTCTTCGCTCCGAAAATTAAAGAGCTGGTGCCTATGAACTTCGCCCTTATCGCCCAGGCGGTTGCCGGGGGAGAGGTGGATGGAGGAATAATCATACATGAGACCAGATTTACCTATCATGACCTTGGTCTAATTTGCATCCAGGATCTTGGGGCCTGGTGGGAAGAAAAGACCGGATTTCCGATTCCCCTGGGCGGAATCATCGCCAAGCGTTCCCTGGGCATTGAATTGTTGCAGGCAATAGATACTGCCCTCAGAATGAGTATCAAGTCAGCTTTTGAGAACCCCGAGGCCGTTTGGGATTTTGTAATGGAGCATGCGCAGGAGATGTCTCGCGAGGTTATGAGAAAACACATAGACCTCTATGTAAACCAATATACCCTGGATCTCGGTGAGGAGGGTATAAAGGCAGTAGAATTTCTTTTGGAGCAAGGACAAAAAAAAGGAGCATTTTCCTTTGGGCCCGGTATGGACTTACAAAAGGCACTGGAAGGCCCACATCCATGAGTACATATACGTGGGATTAATGAAAAAATTATCACGAAAACACGAAAGATTGAAAACACGAAAGGAAAGGGCTAAACGATAAATTGTGCCTACACCCCGCTTAACCCAACCTACTATATGCTGATAGATTATAACATAACTCAACAGCTTAATAGCTTTCCTACTATTGGAGGATATCAAATATGGCGGTTGATACAACGGCGAACATATGGACCATGATGATCGGAGCAGGACCAGTGGTCAAAATGGTTCTTATAATGCTAGTGGTCTTTTCAATCCTTTGCTGGACCGTAATACTGGCAAAGATCAAGCGATTTCGTCAGGCAAGACTCGGGAATGAAGATTTTGAAAGGCTCTTTTGGGAAAGTCCCAGCCTCACTCAGGCCTATAGCCACGCCAGGGTGATGCCGGAGACCCCTATGGCAGGAGTGTTTCTTGAAGGATATAAAGAGTTGAAGCGTCTTCAGAAATGTCCAAAACCCAGGGACACGGCTATTAGCTTGAGGATATGGCTTGAGACCCTGGAAAGGAGTCTTAACAAGGGTATCCAGGAGGAATTGTCAGCCATGGAACGTACACTTCCCTTTCTGGCAACTACTGGAAATGCCGCCCCATTTATTGGTCTCTTTGGTACTGTGTGGGGGATCATGAGCAGTTTTCACAGTATTGGGCTAAAGGGCTCGGCAAGTCTTGCTACAGTAGCCCCTGGTATCTCAGAGGCATTGGTTGCCACAGCCGCGGGCCTTGCAGCCGCCATACCCGCAGTCATTGCATTCAATGGTTTTATGAGTTGTATGGGCAGGCAGGAGATTCAACTCCAGGGATTTTCAAACGATTTTTTAAATACTGTGGAAAGGCAACTCCTTCATGGCAAGGAAACTTCTCAGGAACCATAAGAGAGGACTGAATGGCTAATAATTCAGGACAGGGAAACGGAAAACGGCGTTATATGTCCGAAATAAACGTGACGCCCCTGGTAGATGTGGTCATAGTGCTGTTGATCATCTTCATGGTCGCGGCACCAATGATGACCAAGGGGCTGGACGTTAAGCTCCCGAAGACCACGGCCAAGTCCCTTCCCCAAAAGAAGAAAAACATAGTTATCACGGTTAATGATAAGGGGAAAATCTATTTTAACAAAGTCGCTGTGGACCAAGAGGTCTTAAAGCGGCGCCTTGCCGAAATGAAGCACGAGGGACGGGCCCAACAGGTCCTTCTCAAAGCAGACAGAACCGTTGCCTATGGGACGGTTGCCAAAGTGATGGCCACAATTCGTGAGGCGGGCATAGAGGACCTGGGCCTGGTGACAGAGCCCCTGGAGCCTTCTAAAACGAAACATAAACGATCTGAGTCAAAGAAGAATGTCAAAAAGGATAGCAGGGCCGGTTAACGAGAATTGGAAGTCTGCGTTCATAGGAGCCATTGGGATACACCTTGCCTTGGCTGTACTCTCTATAGTTGCGCCCAATTTATGGGAAAGATCTCGACCAATGCCACCGGTATATACTGTTAAACTCTTTGAGACAGTTGACCTGCCATCGCCAAAAGCCACTAAACCAAAAAAGCTGGCAAAAGTAGCGCCGTTGCCGACGAAATCAAAGCCGAAGCCGAAAAAGGCCGTATCTCTACACCCCAAGAAGCCTAAGACCACTAAAAAACCTAAACCAAAACCGGTTGCCGCCAAGGACACAGAAAAACTCTTAAGTAAGCGTTTAAAGAATCTTGAGGAACGTGTAAAGGAAAAAGAGTCAGAAACCATTATCAAGAATAGATTGAGCGCCATAAGATCCAGCGTTAAGGCCAAGACAAAAAGAACTGCAACAACGGCTGCTGGAATAGGGGCAGGGGGCGAACAGCAGAATGAAGTGCTCAGGCTCTATTGTACCGAGATTTGGGCCAGAGTCAGGAACCACTGGGTTCTTCCTGAGCAACTCCTTGATAAGACCGGCCTGACATCCATTGTGGTGGTTCGAATTGCGCAGGACGGGAGGGTACTCAAGGCCGAGTATGAACACAAGTCAGGTCATGCCCTGTTTGACCAATCGGCCATAAGAGCAGTACAAAAGGCAAGCCCTTTCCCTCCATTGCCCCGGGCCTTGAGACCCGGTCCGCTGGAAATAGGAATCCGGTTCAGACCGGGTGAAGTGGGATTATAGTGTAGCCGTGAACGGCTTGAAATTGGAAATTGGGAAAAGATAAACGGCTTGAAATTGGAAATTAGAAATTAGAAATTGGGTAACTTCTCAACAACTCAGGGTAAGATGTCTGGATTCCGGCTTTCGCCGGAATGACGTTTGGATGCAAGTGTCCGTCATTCCTGCGAAAGCAGGAATCCAGTGAATAGTCGCAAAATGTAATCTACCCCAAATTATTGAGAAGTTACGAAATTTGGCCTTCATGCTTTTGTACTGTTCCACTCTCCAATTTCTAATTTCTAATTTCTAATTTCAACGTTCCGTGAACGCTTAGGTTATAGTTATAAATTATGAAAGATAGGAATATTTACAAAAAGACATTTATTTGGATTTTTTGCCTTGTTTTTCTGATATTCAGCCCCTCTTTAGTTAAGGCGAGGCTCTATATAGATATAACTTCGCCGTATCTGCAAAAGATCCCTATTGCTGTTCCCTACTTAGAGGCTACGCCGAGCAACTTTGAGAATGATCTCCTGGGCCGGAAGATTTCAAAGGTACTTTCAGATGATCTCATCTTCCATGGCTTCTTTTCAGTACTTGATCCAGCCAGCTATGGAGGTAGGCTGGGTACAGACTGGAGTAAATTCCGCCTGGACTATCTGGTCAGAGGTTCCATGGAAAAAAGAGGCGATTCCCTGACAGCCGAACTAAGGCTGTTCGATATGTCAACAGGGGCCATGATACAGGGAAGACGATATAACGGGAAAGTCAAGGACTACCGCATGATAGCCCATCGCTTCTGTGACCTCATAGTAATGGCAATAACAGGGAAACACGGGGTAAGCCTGTCCAAGATCACCTTTGTGGCCAAAAAAGATGGCCTCAAAGAAATTTATACATCAGACTTTGACGGGTTCAACATAAAGAGAGAAACTTTTGATAATGGCATTACCGTATCTCCGCGGTACTCTCCAAACGGGAGATATATTGTCTATACATCATACAGAACCGGAAAACCATTTCTTTACGTAAAGGATACAAAAACAGGGAAAATATACAGGCTTACCGCATACTCCGGCCTGAACATATCTCCTGCATGGCATCCTGATAACCGGCGCCTTGCCGTAACCCTGAGTAAGGACGGGAATCCGGACATATATATTGTAGATCTTAAGGGACGGATTAAGACAAGGCTCACCCGAGGTCATGGAATAAATGTCTCTCCAACGTGGTCGCCGGACGGAAAGCGCCTGGCCTTTGTATCCGACCGTAGTGGCGGTCCACAGATATATGTGATGGACATTCGAACCAAATCCGCCAAGCGTATTACCTACAATGGAACCTACAATACAGACCCACAATGGTCCCCCCACGGGGATCGCATAGTTTACACAGGTAAGAATGAAGGGCAATTCCAGATATTCAGTATATCGCAGGAAGGAGGGAGTCCCATTCAACTTACATGTTCAGGCAATAATGAGAACCCCTCATGGTCTCCGGACGGCAGGCAAATTTTATTTAGTTCAACCAGAAGGGGGCCTGAAAAGGCCCTGTTTGTGATGTATGCTAATGGCAGAGGACAGCGCATGTTGCTGCGTTATTTAAATGGTGTGGGAATAGCCAACTGGGGCCCTAACAAGTTCTAGGACACGAGTCAGAAGTCAGAAGTCAGAAGTCAGAGGACGGATGACAGAGGATAGCCAACTGAGGCCCTTAACAAGTTCTATGACACGGCAGGGAGAATAGTGTGCTGCAGATGTGAGGCGTACGGATACGTAGACGTACTCCCTGTACTTCAAGTGCCCGACAACAAAGCAGATGCGGTGCCCTGTGAACGCTTACAACATTTTCAATAAAAAGGAGTCTGAGATGCAATCGGTCAAAAATTTGAAAGGCATAGTTTTTCCGGAGAAGAGTAAATCGATTTTTCTAAAAGCTATGCGGCTGGTTGTTGTTGCTTTGCTGCCCATGCTATTGGTCCACTGCGCCCCCCAGGACCAGGTGAACATGCTGGAAAGGCGTGTAAACGGTCTGTCTGCGGAGAACCGTGCCTATGGCAATCAGATTAATTTCCTGAAACAGAAAGTTGCAGAGCTGAAAAAAATTACACAGAAAGTTGGCAAGCAGGACATCGCCTCTGTGAGAAGTCGACAGGCAGAGCTTGCAAACCGGATGGACGAGTTGCAGGCAGAACTCCTCAGGCTGAACGGCTTTATCGACCAGATCGGCCACAAAAATGAGCAGGAGGAAGAGGAGACGATTCGTTTCAGAGAAGATCTCAAGGAACAAGTAGAAAATTTGAGAGAAGAAGTCAAACTGCTTCAAGCCTCTACCAAGGTGACAAAGGAGGTGGAGCAGGCCAGGAAAAATGCCGCTCTGGGTGCAGTGGACCTGTATCAGCAGGCCTTAAATCTAATAAAACAGAAAAAGTACAAGGATGCCAAGAAGACCCTGAGGACATATATAGAAAAACACCCCCACGGGAAAAGGGTTGCCAATGCCTATTTCTGGATGGGTGAGTGTGAGTACAACCTGCAGCGCTTTGAAGAGGCAATTCTGGAATACCAGAAGGTAATAAGCATGTATCCAAAGAGTAACAAGGTGCCGGACTCCTTGCTGAAACAGGGCATGGCCTTTGCGAAGCTCGGAGACAATGAAAGCGCAAAGATCGTGCTTAACAAGCTTGTTAAAAAGTATCCAAAGAGCCCACAGGTAAGGATAGCCAAGAAGAAGCTCGCAAGGATAAAATAAAGGTCGCATCCTAAATTATATGAACAGTGGATTACCTATGGCAGCTCCGGGGTTTAAGACCCTGTGCTGCCTTTTTCTGTTTGTTGCTGCAAGTGTGCTGATTACTGACAAAGCAGTGTGCCGCAGGGACGCCTTATCGATATCTGTAGGTGGGCTGTGGGATCTTACAGGAGACCACCGCAAAGAGGGCCAAGCTGCCTATATGGCTGCGAAAAAAGCCGCAGAGTGTCTTAATTCCCAAGGGGGAATCGGCGGCAGACCTCTTGAGTTGATAGCGGCTGATACCAGAGGTGAACCGGGCAGATTGTTGCTCGAGGCCAAGAATCTTGTTGAACAGAAAAAGGTGGTGGCCTTGTTGGGACCCACAAGTGAAACTCTGATTCCGGTCCTGAGGAACTATGCAGAGGCACACAATGTACCAATAATGTTGACATCCGGAGATGACCCTCTTTTACCTTTCAGAAAGAAAAAATCTGTTTGCTGGACTTATAGCATCTCTCCGAGCTTTGGACCTGCAATAAAGGCCCTTTTCCGGGAATTTGCCAGGGCCGGCCTTGAACCGGTGGCTCCCCTTGTGGCTGACAACGCAAAAGGGAAAAGGACTTCTTTGTGGCTTCAGGGCTATGGAATGGAATATCATTTGCGCATTCTGCCGTTCCAAAACTTTGGACTACATGACACTGATGTGGTTTCACAGTTGCAGCAATTCAAAGAAGAAGGGGCACGGATAATAGTGGCCTGGGGGCCAAAGAGTTGGGGGCCTGTGTTGTTACGTTCTGCAAAAAGAACGGGTATACCTGTGGCGGTTCCGGTACAGCTTCTTTCATCAGATATGCTAAAAAAATACAGGGGTTCTTTCAGGCTGTGGACAGCAGCGCCTCCTCTACTCTTAGGCTACGATATTCCATTATCGCATCCCTGTGCATTTATAATAAATAGATTTATGAAGGCCATGGGGAAAAAAACAAGGGGATTTTCTATTGAGGAATTTCTGGCAGCAGGTGCGGCCTGGGATGCGCTCCACCTCACGGCAATGGGGCTAAGGACGTCAAGCACTGCTACGCATAGTGACCTGCGCCAGGCCCTTGAGGATCTTGATCAAAGCTATTATGGGGTCATGGGTGTATTTAAACCCCGCAAGAGAGATCACTCAGGCCTTGTACCAAGTTCTCTTATCGTCCTTGAAAGGGGTACAAATGGCTGGAAACTTATAGAATCCTCAAGAAGAAGGCGTTAAGGATTCCAGTTCCTTCAGGGAATTTATAAGGGAGTCGTTTTCTGAACCGGATCTGAGACTGATTCTGATGCACTCACCTTCAATGCCTACAAAGTTCGCGCAGTCCCTGACGAGGATGCCATTCTTCCTGAGGTTTTTTGTTACGTAATCGGCTGTCCATGGTGCCAGGACCTGAAACAACATAAAGTGAGTGACACCATCCATAGGCTTTAACAGGGAAAATTCAGCAAGGTTCGACAAAAGACGTGGCTTTTCTTTCTTACAGTAGTCCCTTACCCCCTGCTCATAATCTATTTGATCAACAAGATATTCACCTGCAATCTGTGCAAGACGGCTTACTGCCCAAGGCCTGGCCCCAGAAGCCAGCACTTCGATAAGATCGCTTGCACACACTGCGTAGCCCAGCCTGAGGCCCGGCACCCTGTAAATCTTTGAGAAAGAACGGAGTACCACGAGATTTGGCGGGAATTCTTCTGAAATCAGTGAACTTTCAAGGTCAGGGGCCACAAATGGTGCATAGGATTCATCTACCACCCATGTAGCTTCCCTGCGAAGGGATATGAGTTGCTGCAACTCCTTTGTAGAGATAAAGCGTCCTGTAGGATTGTTCGGATTGCAAATATATACCAGAGAACGGCCCTTGGCAGCCTGTGAGAGCGACTCGAGTATCTCTGCATTGGCCGATGGTTCCGCATGGGGCCAGGGACCCAGGGTCTCAATACGACACGAGGCCGATTTTGCCGCATCGGCATAGTCTGAATAGGTGGGCAACGGGACCACAACCTTATCAGGCTTCAAAATACTGGGAAGGCCGTAGATCCACTCGGTGGTTCCCGCTCCGACAAGGAACTGCTCTGAAGACAGCCCGTATCTTCCGGCCAGGGCCTCCCGAAGTCCCAAACTGTCAACCTCCGGCAGACAGCAAATCTCATCCAGGTGTGATATCAGTAACTCCCTGAGACCTTCAGGCAGAGGAAGCGGGCTGACATTACTGCTGAAATCGAGAATATTACCTGGTGACCTTCCCAGTTCCCTTGCCAGGGAATAGATATCCCCACCGTGACCATGTATCATTGATATATGCCTTTCTAAAACTATCGGAATTGAGCAATTAGCTTTTAGCTTAATAACCCGTTTTCATACAATGTTTTTACCTAATACCTAATAGCTCAACTTAGGTTTTAGTAACATCCGCCCGTAGTTCCAGGAGCTTCTGATAGACTTCCTCCAGGAATTCCGTCACCGGGCCGTGTTTGTTCTCCCCTGATTGTGCATATGTCTTAGTTATCTCAACTGCCTGACGCAGGCATTCTTCCTTTGCGTATATTTCAAGTGTCAATAGTAATCACCCCTTTCAGATTCTACTCTGTCACATTAACCAAACTCGTGAAAAAAATTTGAAAAACAACAAATTGTAGGTTGGGTTAAGCCGTCGGTTGCAACTAATTTTGTTGGGTTCGCTAATTTTGCGGTGATTTCAGTATGTTGAGGTTCTATTAAGTCAGGCGAACCCAACACAGGTGATGACTATAACCGCTTAACCCAACCTACAATATAACCAAAGACAATGAAATGGATACTCCCTTTAAATAATTCATAATTCAACATTTTCATCAAAGCTGCGCCAGGAAATCCGGCAGTCCGGCCTTCAGCTTTTCAAGGGCCTTGCCCCTGTGACTCAAGCTGTTTTTTCCCTCTGGTGAAAGTTGGGCCATTGTGCGTTTGATAGAAGGGATGTAAAAAACAGGGTCATAGCCGAAACCCTGATCTCCTGAAAGATTCATGGCAATTTCACCTTCGCATTTGGCCTCAGTGCTTATCCATTGGCCGGATGGATGATAGACTATGATCACACAACTGAAGTGAGCACCCCTCTTTCCTGAAGATACCCCTTTAAGATCAGCCAGGAGCTTTTCGTTGTTTGAGGCATCAGAGACATTTTCCCCTGAGTAGCGGGCAGAGTAAACACCCGGAGCCCCATCAAGGGCATCTACCTCAAGTCCGGAATCATCGGCAAGGGCCATTATTCCCGTAGCCTCGGCAATGACTTTGGCCTTCTTAAAGGCATTCTCCATAAAGGTCTTGCCATCTTCTACCACATGAGGTGCGTTTTCTGCTTCATCCAGAGACATGATGTCAATATCAAGATCGGAAAGAAGCACCTGGATTTCTTTCAGCTTACCTTTGTTACGGGTGGCAAGTATCAATTTTCTTTTCATATAACTCGACGTGTGCGGTCAGCTTTTAGCCATTAGCGGTTAGCTTTTGGATAAAACTGTTCAACATCCTCTTTACCGATATCCTCCCGCACCGGACCAAACTCCAGAGATACGGCATTAGATGGACAGACAGTATAGCATCTGAGGCATCTGATACAGGCAGCCGAATTCAGATCATCCAGACCATTATAAAAAGATACCCCAGTAGGACATGCTGTCAGACATGCTTCACACTGGACACATCGGTCAGGATGAAAACGCAGACGCAGCCAACTTACCCTGTTGAAAAGGCCGTAGATAGCTCCAAGAGGACAGATTGCCCGGCAGAAGGGACGGGATGTTAAAGTACACCAGATCAAGAGGAGTATCAATACGATAAACTTGTATGCGAACAGCCAGCCTGCGGCACGACGGAGCCCCTGATCCAGGCAAAGCAGCGGAATACCGGCCTCAAGCGTCCCTGCCGGACAGACATACTTGCAGAACCAGGTGGAGCCGTAACCTAATGGATCCACCACAAGCAAAGGGAGCAAGACCACGAAGACAACAAGGAAGAGGTAGGGCCCCCTTCTAAGGGGCCTCCAGAATGAAAGCTTGGGAACCGGAAGGAGAAACAGCCACTTCTGCAACAGGCCAAAGGGGCAAATCCAGCCACAGGGCATCCGGCCAACAACAGAACCTATCAGACCAAGACTTCCCAAAACGTACGCTCCGATATGCAACTGTCCCATTTGAAGACCCGGGCGCAGAGTTGCCAGAAGATTCTGAAGGGCGCCAAGGGGACATGACGTTGTGGCGGCAGGACAGGAGTGACAATTGAGCCCGGGGAAACAGATTTTTTTAAGAGGCCCTTGATATATGGGACTTCTCCACGGGAAAAGCCAGTAAGCGTTAGCCAGCAATGTGAAGATATACTGGCTTCTTCTGCGCAGACGTTCCATTAGCCGATTCCAATACAGCTAAGGCATACGGTAATGGCCTTGTGCCAGACTACAGGCACCTCGCCGGACCAGATTCCCAGTGCCAGGAGTGCAATAAAGACAATTGTCGTAAAAAGAGGAAGATATCGTTTCATCAAAGCCTTTCTTTGACCGATCCGGTCTTCTGGCCCAGATGGACCTCTTTGTCACGGCGGTCATCTATCTTTATAACCGTATATACCCGTTTCGCCCCATTAGAAAAAGTGCTTTCATGCAAGACCTTTGCTACAGCAAGGAGCTGATCAATGTCTCCTTCAATTATTGTCCCCATGTCCGTAAGTTCATATGGAAGTCCCTGCCCTGCGAGCAGCCTCTGCATATTTACTACAAATTCCCCTACACTTGTGGATCCGGTCCCAAGGGGAGAGACGTTTATTTCCATCAGTGCCATGATGATATCTCCTTTGATCAGGTTTTACTCCACCGCCACCTGGGATAACGAACATCCTTCCAATACTTAGGCACAAAGAGTACAGCTATGGTGTAAAGTTCCAGCCGTCCCGCCACCATACATATTATCAAAACGGCCTTTGATAGATCAGGGAGTCCGGCGAAATTCTGACAGGGGCCGACGCCTCCCAACCCCGGACCTATATTGTTTAAGGTAGCAATAACCGCCGTAGAGCCAGTAATTATATCTATTCCCTGTCCGGTTACTATCATAGTCGCAACAACAAATACCACCATATATAAAGAGAGATATCCCAGTATGGACTGGATTACTTCTGCCGGGACCCTATGATTATCAAGTTTGATCGCCTCCACTGCCTTTGGGTGAATCAGTTTTGTTATCTGCATTCTCGTAAACTTCCAGAACATAAGTATTCGGACCTGCTTAATGCCGCCGCCGGTAGAGCCTGCCATTCCTCCAAAAAACATAAGAGTGACCAGAATGACTTTGCACACAGGTGCCCACTGATCAAAATTCGCTGTGCCAAAGCCGGTGGTAGTGAGTACGGACCAGACCTGGAATGCACCGTATCTCAGACTATCTGACCATGAATCATAGGTGCCGAACAGGATGTTTACAAACATGACTAATATAGTAGCAAAAATGCCTATACCAAGGTAAAAATGGAGTTCTTCGCTTTGACCGAATGCCTTCCAGTTACCTGAAAGCAGGCGGTAATGGAGAGAAAAGTTTATTCCTGCAAGGATAATAAACACGATTACAATGATATCAATCCACGGATTATGAAATGCGGCCAAACTCTCGGTCCTGGTAGAAAATCCGCCGGTAGCCAGAGTGGAAAAGGCATGGCAGATGGCATCAAAGAAATTCATGCCAACCACCATAAGCAACCCTGTCTCAACTGCCGTAAAGAGCGCATACACGCTCCATAAGATCCGGGCCGTATCCTGGATCCTGGGCGCAAGGCGGTCCTTTGTAGGGCCAGGCATTTCTGCCTGGAAGAGCTGCATGCCTCCAATTCCAAGTATGGGCAAAATCGCCAGGGAGAGGACTATAATCCCCATACCCCCAAGCCACTGGGTAAAGGCCCTCCAGAAGAGCAGACTAGGCCCCAGGACCTCAACCCTTTCCAATATGGTGGAACCGGTAGTGGTAAAGCCGGACATGGATTCAAAATAGGCATCAAGATAGCTCGGGATGGCCCCGGAGAAATAAAATGGCAACGCCCCCAGGGCAGCAGCAGCAAGCCAACTGAGGCCCACAATGGCAAAACCTTCCCTATGACCTATCTCCGGCTCTGAGACACAAGACCAGGCAAGTCCTCCCCCAAGCACAAATCCGATTGCGCTGGAGATAACAAAGAACCGCCAGTTCCCATCGTCGTAATATATACTGAATGCGATGGGGATCAGAAGGGCAACTGAAAGGAAAATAAGGAGCCAACCCAATAGTGCCCCGATAGTACCCAGTCTCATGACGCAAGGAACTGTTCTACCATGGGAAAGTCTATAGATCTCAAGAATTTATCTCTATCAATACCACGACAGCATCTTCTTTTGATCATGCTTTACTCCACCGCCACCTGGGATAGCGAACATCCTTCCAATACGAAGGCACAAAGAGTATAATTATAGTATAGAGTTCCAGCCGTCCTGCCAGCATACACATGATAAGAACGCCCTTAGATAAACCAGGGATGTGAGCATAATTCTCGCAGGGGCCGACGCCTGCCAGCCCCGGGCCTATGTTGTTTAAAGTAGCAATAACCGCCACAGAGCCGGTGACCATGTCCAGCCCCTGTCCGGTTACAATCAAAGTCGCAAACACAAATACAACCGCATATAAAGAGAGATATCCCAGTATGGACTGGATCACCTCTGCAGGGACCTTACGATTGTCAAGTTTGATCGCCTCCACCGCCCTTGGATGGATCAGTTTTCGTATCTGCATTCTCGTAAACTTGCAGAACAAGAGTATTCGTGCCTGCTTAATACCGCCGGTAGTAGAACCTGCCATTCCTCCCAAAAACATAAGAGTGACGAGTGTGATTTTGCACATAGGTGCCCACTGATCAAAATTCGCTGTGTGGAAGCCTGTGCCGGTGAGTATGGTCCATACTTGAAAAGTACTATATCTCAGACTATCTGACCATGAGTCATATGTTGCAAAGAGAATATTTGCAAGCATGACGAATATGGTCGCAACAATGCCTATGCCAAAGTAAAAACGGAGTTCTTCGCTCCGGCCGAATGTCTTCCAGTTACCTGAAAGCAGGCGGAAATGGAGGGAGAAATTTATTCCCGCAATGATAATAAACACGATTACAATGAGGTCGATCCAGGGATTGTGAAATGCTGCTATACTATCGGTCCTGGTGGAAAAGCCGCCGGTAGCCAGAGTACAGAAGGCATGGCAGATGGCATCAAAAAAGCTCATGCCAGCTAACATAAGCAACACGGTCTCAACTGCCGTAAATAGCACGTACACGCTCCACAAGATCCGGGCAGTATCCTGGATCCTGGGTGTAATGCGGTCCTTTGTAGGGCCGGGCATTTCTGCCCGGAAGAGCTGCATGCCTCCGATTCCGAGTATAGGCAGAATTGCCAGGGAGAGGACTATAAACCCCATACCCCCCAACCACTGAGTAAAGGCCCTCCAGAAGAGCAGGCTGGGCCCCAGGACCTCAACCCTTTTCAATATTGTGGCACCGGTAGTGGTAAAACCGGACATGGATTCGAAATAGGCATTGAGATAGCTCGGGATGGCCCCAGAGAGATAAAATGGCAACGCCCCCAGGGCAGCAGCAGCAAGCCAGCTAAAGGCCACAATTGCAAATCCCTCCCTATGACCTATCTCCGGCTCTGAGACACAAAACCAGACAAGCCCTCCTCCAAGCACAAATCCAATTGCGCTGGAGATGACAAAAAACTGCCAGTTCCCGTCGTCGTAATATATGCTGAATGCGATGGGTATCAGAAGGACAACTGAAAGGAAGAGAAAGAGCCAACCCAATAGTGCCCCGATAGTACCCAGTCTCATGAGGTGAGGAGCTGTTCCACCATGGGGATCGCCTTCTTCATGCTGAAGATTATCAATCGATCTCCTGCCTTCAGCACTGTATCTCCTGAGGGAATAATCACCTTTCCTTTTCTGACCACTGCACCAAGGTTGGTATCCATGGGAAAGTCTATAGATCTTAAGGGATTATCTACATTCACCCAACGCTCAGAGACCACAAACTCCAGCACCTCTGCATCGCTCCCGAGTAATGAAGCAACAGAAAGGATAGCGCCTCGCCTCACAAAACGCAGAATCATATTGGCTGCTACAAGCCTTGGGCTGAGCGCAACATCTATTCCCAGCTTTCCAAGGAGCGGGATGAAATCCGGACGGCTTATGCGGGTTATGCACTTCTTTGCACCGTGATACTTTGCAAGGAGGCTTGAAAGGATATTTGTGGTATCTCCATCTGTGACAGCCACCACGAGATCTGCCGTGTCTATTCCCTCTGACAGCAAATCATGGGCGTCCAGGCCATCAAAGTTAAGCACTACGGCACTATCCAAATGCTCGGCAAGATGCTCGCATCTTATGGGATCGGTCTCCACAAGGGCAACATCCACCTTCTGTTGTTCCAGGGCCTTGGCTACCCGAAAGCCGACCCGGCCCCCGCCGATGATAAAGACCTTTTTGGGGACCATGCTCCACAGATTGAATAAATCTTCCACTGCTGCCATGTCCCTGCGCCTTACAACCAGGTAAATCCGGTCCTCAGCCTGGATAAGATCACTCCCCCTGGGAATGATGGTCTCTCCTTCCCGGACAATGGCAACTATTACAAAATCATAGAGTCCTCTTAAATCCCTCAGGTCAGCCAGTGTTACACCACAGACAGGATTGCCCTCTTTTACCTGGTACCCCACCAGTACGACCTCGCCGTGAGCAAAATCAACCACCTCAAAGGCCTCTGATACCTCACTGATCCTGAGTATCTCCTGGGCCATGACCTGATCAGGGTTAATCAGGAGATCTATGCCCAGCCGATACTCATTCAGTGGAGAAACACCGGAAAAATATTCCTCGTTCCTGGCCCTGGCCACACGGCGTAATACGCCATACTCCTTTGCCATGATACAGGCAATCAGGTTGACCTCGTCTATATCAGTGACAGCAATAAAAAGATCGGTTTTTGTGATATTCGCCTGTTCCAGGGTCCGGGCAGAGGCCCCGTTTCCCTCAATGCAAAGTATATTAAGATCCCGCTCCGCGCGCTTTAGACGGTCTGCACTTCTGTCTATGAGAACGACCTCGTGGTCTTCTGCGGAGAGCTGCTGACAGATGTGGCGACCTACTTCACCGGCTCCAATGACTACTACACGCATATTATACCTTTAAGCTCTTTATAGTGGTTTTCAATGGATGGTGAGTATATAATATTGGAGGCGGCGCCCGGACTTGAACCGGGGAATAACGGTTTTGCAGACCGTCGCCTTAGCCACTTGGCTACGCCGCCCTTAAAGCAGGTGATGCTTAACATAAGGCAAATGCTTTGACAAGACCGTTGAATGACAACAGGCCATTTGAAAAATTAAGAAATTGCCCAAGGGCAACTTTGAGGATTCCAGAAGGTATTACGTTAAGTAGATGTCTTCGGACATATAAAGCTGCTGGTGGGCTATTGTAAGCCGTGAACGGTTACCAAAATAGTTTACACTTAGTTGATTTTGGCAGTAAAATTTGAAACTTGAAATTGGAAAAAACACAAACATGTAGATACATTACCTAAATTTCGAATTTCCAGTTTCGACATCGGCATTCAATTTGACAATACACGCTTTTTCAAAAAAAGTGCAAACCGGTTATTTATCTCCCGTTCCTAAGCGATCGGCCATAGGTAGTGCCTGAACGGAAACCCCAATTTTTGTTTTCTCAGTTTAGGTCTGGGACCATTAACATATTAAGCTTATTTCCTTTTTTAATTTAAAATTCAAAATTAAGAATTCAAAATTGTGTCTGAACGGCCTTTTCGTTCAGACACTAGGTACCTAAACGATGAGAAATAAAAAAGCTCCTTTGGGCCAATTGCTTATGATAGGCATACCGGGTACTAGTTTGGACCCTGAAAGCCTTTCACTTATAAAAGAACATGGAGTAGGAAACTTCATCCTCTTTACAAGGAACGTAAAGGGCGGCCCTGACCAGACAAAAAAACTCTGCGATGACCTTAATGAGGCCTGTGCTGATGCCGGGGTTCCTCCGCCCCTGATAGCTGTTGACCAGGAAGGAGGACCAGTCCAGAGACTTGCCTCCCCCTTTTGGCCGAAAATTCTTTCCAACCAGGAAGTGGCCCTATCCGGAAATCCAGAAACCCAGGCAAGCGCCCAGGCAGAGACCGCTGCAAAAATCCTTAAGCCTCTGGGGATAAGGCTCAATCTGGCCCCGGTCCTGGACCTGGCTCAAGCCGGGGCGGAAGGTGTCCTGAAAGGACGCTCATATGGATCTGATCCCCGGGAAGTGTCAATCCTTGGAGAAAAATATATCCGGACACTGCAGGCCAACGGAGTAGGGGCCACTGCCAAGCACTTTCCAGGCATAGGTCGTGTGGAAAAAGATCCCCATTTTCAGCGACCGGTGGTCACTGCCTCAAAGGAGACATTGATGCATGAAATGTCCCCATTTCGCGAAAGTGTGAAGGCAGGTGTCAAGGCCATAATGACCTCTCACGTGGTATTCCCCATGCTGGACCGGGATGACAAGCCAGCCACCTTTTCAAAAATCATAGTAAATGAACTCCTTCGCCGCGAGATGGGCTTTCAAGGTCTATTACTGACCGACGACCTTGAGATGGGGGGAATCACCGGTCACGGCTCCTTGGGCGAGGCAGCAGTAAAGGCGATTCTGGCAGGGCATGACCTCCTGCTAATTTGCCACAAAGCCCAAAAGGTGAGGGAGGCATTAGACGCCTTAGACAAAGCCTGGTCCCAGGGAATAATTAACACAGGGAAACTGGACATGAGCCTTTCTCGAAAAATGGAACCGCTCACCTGATTACCCCTGAGATGACCTTTGTGTTTCCTCCTGGCAAAATCTCTTTTTTTACCTCAGAGAAATGGCTCCTAAAAAAACTTGCCTCCTGTCTAAGAAGGGCTTTAGATCCCAAATTTCCTGCTACCACCATCCTGATATAAAAAAGGAATTTGATAAACTTTTTCCTGGGGACTTCGTGTTCCATCATGCAGAACCTGCCCCCGTGCCGGCAGACCCTTTTGATCTCCATAATGGTCTTTTCTCTTACATCCCCTTTTAGTTCATAAAATGCGTGGGAGCAGGTTACGGCAGAAATACTTCTATCCTTGAAGGGGAGGTGCTGGGCCTCGGCCTGTATCAGGACTATGTTTTTTATGTCTCTCTTTCGTATCTTCGCCGCGGCTTTCTGTAGCATTCCGCTTGAGAAGTCGAGCCCGATCACCAGGCCGTCGCCGCCCACCTTCTCAGCCAGGAAAGGCGGGACAGATCCGGTCCCTGTACAAAGGTCTACAGCCACGTCCCCTGCCTTGAGTCCTGTCCTGTCGGCCAGAGCACCACGAAGACGACCCTGGAGGTCGTGGGAGTGGAGAGCAATAATATGGTCGTAGATTTTTGAAAACAGATTGTAGTAAGATTGCCTGAGTGAACTCATGGGTAATTATCTACCTTCCCGTCTGGCAGTGAACGGTCATAGTATTGCCTAATTAAAAAATATCATTCTTCAAAATCCGACATGCAGGATTTAGGTATCAAGACTTCATTGATTAGTATATGATTCCGTTGTAGAAAGTCAAAAATTACAGCAAAAGATTTTCTTTGCGACCTTTGCGTCTTTGGAGGTGTCAAACTGAAACTGGCTATTGTTTCCCTGCCTTGCATGAGGCCCACCAGTCCTCCTCTTGGGCCTGCCGTTCTGTCGTCATATCTAAAAAAAAATTCACCGGATATAGATGTCAGGGCCTTTGATCTGAATATGCTCTACTACGACAGAGTCCTGGATGATCTGAGTAAGGGGAATTTTAAGATTCGTCTCTATGACTGGGATGAAAAGACCACAGCTCAGAAAATCGGCCAGGCGGTGGATTTTCTGAAGCATGGCACACGGGAAAAATTCGACCTGAAGCTATACCATCATTTTGTAACTATTTTCTTGAGCTTTGAGGGCATCTTTAATGCATTTATGTCTGAAATGGCAAATAGGCATCTAATAGGACTTTCAGTGCCCGATAGGGTGAAGATATTTTTTGAGGATCTCGTCAATACGGTCCTGGATTATGCCCCGGATATGGTGGGCCTTTCGGTCCTTTTCAACAGCCAGACTGTTTTTGCCCTGCTCCTGGCCGCTTTGATTAAAGAAAAAAAGGATATAAAGGTTGTTTTGGGCGGGGCCAGACTTGGGGTTATGCGTTATCCGGAGAGGCTTTTCAAGGAACCTTGGATCTTCAGTACTAAGGACAAGACAAGGCAGTTGGAATTTGGGCAATATGTTGATTACCTTATTCCAGGGGAAGGGGAGAATGCCTTGCTCAATCTTTGCATGGCTCAAAATGAGAAGGACCTGGCCGAGGTGCCTAATCTTGTCTATATGAACGATCAGGAGGTCAGAACAAATCCGCCCCATGTTATTCACGACCTCGATCAGATACCTGAGCCGGATTTTAGCGACTTTCGCCTGGATAGGTATATAGGCCCTGCTGTAGTCCTGCCTTTCTTGAGTTCAAGGGGATGTCCCTGGGGAAGATGCACATTCTGTACACATCATCATTCTTACTTGCTCTATAGAGAGCTTGAAATTAAGGAATGTCTGAAGCAGATAAGACACCTAAAAGAACATTATGGGGCGCCATTTCTTAATTTTTATGACGAGATGATCCCCCCGGACCGTTTCAGAGACCTGGCACAGGCAATAATTAATGAAGGAATAGAGATCTCCTACGCAGCATATGCCAAACCCGTAAGAGAATTTGATACTGATCTGCTCAAGCTGATTCACCGGTCCGGGGGGCGTGTAATCATGTGGGGCGTGGAGTCGGCCAGCCAGCGGGTCCTTAACCTCATGAGAAAGGGGACAAGGCTCAAAGAGACGGAGAAGGTCCTTCAAGATGCCAGGCATGCAGGTCTAATGAACCTGATATTCATAATGTTTGGTTTTCCTACTGAGACAGAGGCGGAATTTTATGAAACCTTGAATTTTCTCAATAAGAACAAAGATTACATACATGCCCTGTCCAAGGGCAAATTCGTCCTGTCAGAAGGTTCTCTTATCCAGAAAAAACCTGATAAATTTGCAATTACCAAAATCCGGGAGGCAGCGGAATCAAAAGTCTATAACAGGGTTTTTGACTATCAGGTCTCAAAAGGACTTGGCCCCAAGGAGGTGTCGGCCCTGTACGAAAAGAACATTAAATATCTGGAATCCATTGGATTCACCCCTCGTTTCGGAGCCTATCGGGAGCACCTTCTGGCATATGCCGCATCAAGAGATATTCATACGCACAGTTAGGAGTTGTCCGCAAATAAGTTGGACAATATTGTGCTTGGATTTGGGTTGAATTTGGCCGATCCGATTGAGCAAAACCGTAGACATAGCAATGCTATGTTGAAAATTTTGTGATTGAGAATCGGCCACAGTCGGCTCAAAGACGGGTGCAATCGGTAGCCCTTCACCGCCTCAAGGATTTTTGATAGGGGAAAATTGAACAAAGAGGATGAAAATTCTATCTTATTTTTGATCCATTTTGGTCTTGACAATGGGGAGTACCATAGAGAACAAAAAAAGGATGGATGGATATAGGGGGACGTCCTTTACTAATTAGACATATTCTGTTATGGATAGCAGAAGTCATATACGAAAGAGGTAAGTCATGCCAAGACAACCCAGACTGGATATACCAGGAACCCTACATCATGTCATTGTCAGGGGTATTGGACAAAGAAAGATCGTAACTGATGATCAGGACAGGAAAAATTTTGTCTCTCGCATAGGAACGATCGCTTCGGAAACCGAAACTGCTATTTATGCCTGGGCGCTGATGAGTGACCATGTGCACATACTTTTGCGTAGCGGCCCATCTGGTTTATCCAGGTATATGCGACGGCTTTTATCCAGCTATGCTGCTTACTATAACCGCCGTCACCACAGGCATGGACATCTATTTCAGGATCGTTACAAATCTATCGCATGCGAGGAAGGTCCATATTTCAAGGAACTGGTCAGATATATTCATCTGAATCCATTGCGAGCGAAGCTGGTGGAATCTCTTGCCAAGTTGGACCGATATCGGTGGTGTGGTCATTCGGTGTTGATGGGCAGGATAAAAGGCAACTGGCAGGATCGGGATTGTGTGCTTAAATGGTTTGGAAAAAAGGAAGGTGAGGCAAAAAAAGCATATCGCCGGTTTGTGAAAGACGGTATTGATCAAGGTCATCGTTCTGATTTGGTTGGAGGCGGTCTGATAAGATCCTATGGGGGCTGGTCAGCGGTCAAGGCAATGCGTCGGCTTGGAGTGCAAAAAAAGTCAGACGAGCGAATTTTGGGCAGTGGAGAATTTGTAGAACAGCTTATCCAACAATCAGATAAAAGGAGAAAAGTGCAATTCTCCGCCACGGAGCGTTTGCAACAGGCTGTGGTGTTGGTTAAGAAAGTGTGTAAAAAAAAGAACGTTAGCGTCAAGGCACTAAAATCAGGAAACAGGCGGCAGAATATTTCGATGGTCAGATCACAATTAGCTGAGAGGCTTGTAGAAGAATATGGGCTTTCGCTCACTGAGACAGGCCGTCAGCTAGGTGTATCACCTTCTGCGGTTGCCAAATCTCTTATCCGACGTGATAGAAAAAATCCAGGGCGTCCCGCGCCTAATCGAAAAGCATAATTGAGGACATCCTTATCCCCCCGATTCCTTTTCGGTTGACGGCGCTGATGTATTGATATTTTAAAAAAAAATAAATATTTGGCTTGCTATTACGTATGAAGGTGCTTAATGATATATTATCAAGTAAGTTTCGCTGTAAATTGGCGGGAGGGTTTCTTTCTGTGAGGATTATCCGTTTGTTAAACGTTATCATCCTTCAGTTTGTAACGTTGAAATTTTTCGAAAGGAGGATAATATTATGACAAATGGAACTGTTAAGTGGTTTAATGACCGCAAAGGTTTTGGATTCATCGAACAGGAAAACGGACCGGATGTATTTGTGCATCATAGCGCAATCAATGCGACCGGTTTTAAATCCCTCAGTGAAGGTGATCGCGTAACTTTTGACATCGAGCAAGGGCCAAAAGGTCCGGCTGCTGTCAATGTAACCGCTGTCTAACCAGGTTTTTAAGGCAATTAAAGGCATCACCTATAAAACGGGGGGTGCCTTTTTAATGATCGCTTGCATCAAACTACAATTATGCCGGCTGAGATTCTTTTCCCTGTTATCAGCGATCTTATCGATCCGGCAACCGACCAGAAAGGAAATGCCATGGCAAAATCTCATTACCAGTTCAAGAAACGTCAGAAAGAATTGGAGAAGAAAAAAAAGAAAGAGGAAAAAAAGCAACGTAAGCTGGAAAACAGGGCGGTTGAAACCGATGAAACTGAAAAAGACCCGACCCCTTCAACTTAGGACTGGTAAGCATAGGGACCGATCGGCACCAATTGCCGAAACTATACAATGGTATTAACTGAACATGAAAAAGGCAAGGCCAAAGAAAACCAGACTGATTTTCATGAAGGCCAAAAAGTAGCGCTGCTCATCTCCAATCGAACCGAGATGGGATTTACCGCCGTCATCAACAGCACCCACGAGGGCATCCTGTATAAAAACGAAGTGTTCCAGCCGCTGAAAATCGGCCAGGAAATTGATGGGTTTATCAAAAAAGTGCGTGACGATAAAAAAATAGACCTTTGCCTACAAAAACCCGGCTATGGAGCCATCAATGCCCTGTCCCAAAAAATTATGGACAAATTACAACAACGGGGTGGGTTTATCGCGGTCACAGATAAATGCCGGCCGAAAGTAATCGTCGACCTTTTCGGTATCAGCAAAAAAACATTCAAGAAGGCCATCGGCAACCTGTACAAAAAAAGGCTGATTACCCTTGAAAAAGACGGCATCCGGCTGCGAGAAAAAAAGGAAAAAAACCTGCCCGGAGCTCATGGAAAAGGGATCAAGTCAAAGTAGCCGCCTTCGGCGGAACTTCTCTGACAGGATGAACAAAATTTACATGATTTTTATTTATCCTGATTATCATGTTGATCCTGTCAAAAAATGGAAATTCCTATACTATTGAATTAGTAAATCTCGTATTTAACCAGCCTGCCGTCAAGCCCGCCAGCCTTGATCGGTTTTTTCCATGATGCTTTCAGCCCGATTTTTTTGATATACTTCCGTTCTCCGAAATAAATAAAAGCGGCGGAACCTTTGCATTTCTGTTTCAAAAAATCGCCGAGATTTTTATAAAACATTTCAAGGTTCTCGTCTCCCCCCAGCCGAATGCCATAAGGCGGATTGGTTACAATTACATGCCCTTCAAGGGCGGGCAGCTTTCTGAAGTCCGCCCTTTCAACGCTTACGTTATTTCCGTAATGGAGCCCCATCAGGTTTGTCCGCGCCGCGCGGACAGCCTCCGCAGACACATCACTGCCCGCAATCAGCCCTTTCGGCAATTCCAGAATATGTCCGTCGGCCTCTTTTTTTACCTGCTTCCAGGCAGCGCAGTCAAAGTCGGGCAGAAATTCAAAACCGAATCGATTTCTAAAAACACCCGCAGGAATATTGCTATGCCGCATGAGCGCCTCACATAAAAGGGTCCCCGAACCGCATAAAGGATCATATAAAGGAACAGAACCGTCCCATTCGCTAAATCGGATAATCGCGGCGGCGACGGTTTCCTGCATCGGCGCCGAAAGGGCCTCCTCTCTGTATCCTCTCCGGTGAAGCGCACCTCCTGAAATGTCGAGGCTTATTACTGCCTTATTGTTCCTGATATGAAGGTTCAGCAAGATATCCGGATTCCTCACCGACACATCCGGACGCTGACCGATTTTTTCTTTGAAATAGTCGGCAACCGCATCTTTAAGACGGAGGGCAGCGTACTTTGAATGCAAAATCGCGCTGTCGGAAACATTCCCCGATACGGCAAAGGTATTGCCTTCCGCAAAAAAATCTTCCCACTCGATCTGTTTGGCCTTCTGATACAGCGTATCGGTATCATGACAAGCGAATGATATTAACGGCGCAAAGCAGCGTGAAAGAAGCCTGGTCAGATAATTAATTCGATACAGGGTTGATTTGTCCGCCCTGAAATGAATTCCGCTGAATTCCGGCCTGACATCTTCGGCGCTGAGTTCAGCTAGTTCCTCTGCGCCGGCTTCTTTTAAGCCGTTGGCAATCTGGGCAAAATAACGGCAATCCTTCTGATACTGATATACCGCCGCTTTCCGCTTTTCTCTTCTAGGGCGTTTGATCCAATCGGCTGATACCATTTTTCACCACTTTCGTTTCAATCGGAGCCGGAAAAAACGGTCGAAATATTCTTGATCATTTCAAACCGGTTGCTTAAGCCGCCTTCAGGAGCATACCTTCACTGGTTTTCACAACTTCCGTCCTTTCAATATACTCGTCGAAAGTCATGAGTTGATCAATGACGCCACCGGGGGTAATTTCGATAATCCGATTTGCCACGGTATTTACGAACTCGTGGTCATGGGAGGTAAAAAGAATTACGTCCTGGAATTTGAGCAGGCTGTTATTTAATGACGTGATCGATTCCAGGTCGAGGTGGTTGGTGGGTTCATCCAGCATCAGGACATTGGATTCGGAAAGCATCATCCTTGAGAGCATGCAGCGAACTTTTTCCCCACCGGAGAGTACGCTGATCTTTTTAAGGGCCTCTTCCCCGGAAAAGAGCATGCGTCCCAGGAAGGTCCTGGCAAAGTTCTCGCCCTCTGTTGGGGGAGCGAACTGCAGGAGCCATTCGATCAGGTTCCGGTCACCGCTGAAATAGGCGCTGTGTTCTTTGGGAAAATAGGATTGGGTAATGGTGGCTCCCCAATGGAAAGTTCCGCTGTCCGGTTCCATCTCCCCAGCCAGAATTTGGAAAAGGGTGGTCTTGGCCAGGCTGTTCCCGCCCATAAAGGCGATCTTATTCCCACCGTTCACAGTAAAACTGACGTTGTCCAGCACTTTTTCACCATCGATGCTCTTGGTGAGTCCGTCCACTTCCAGGATCACGTTACCACAGGTTCGTTCGGGCTTGAAACAAATAAACGGGTATTTTCTTGACGACACCGGCATGTCCTCAATGGTGAGTTTTTCTAAAAGTTTCTTTCGGGATGTGGCCTGCCTAGACTTGGAGGCGTTGGAACTGAACCGCTGGATAAAAGCCTTCAGTTCATTGGCCCGGTCAGTGATTTTCTTGTTTCCCTCCTGTTTCTGTTTCAGATTCAGTTGGCTGGCCTGGTACCAGAAATCGTAGTTCCCCATGTATACCGAGATCTTACCGAAATCAATGTCTGCAATGTGGGTGCAGACCTGGTTCATGAAATGACGGTCATGTGATACCACGATTACCATGTTTTGGAACCTGTAGAGAAACTCCTCAAGCCAGGCAATGGACTTGATGTCCAGGTTGTTGGTGGGCTCGTCCAGAAGCAGGACGTCTGGATTTCCGAACAGGGCCTGGGCAAGGAGCACTCGCACCTTTTCCCCGCCCTCGAGTTCCTTCATCTTTTTCTGATGCATCTCTTCGGCAATTCCCAGATTGTTTAAGAGAATCGCCGCTTCAGACTCTGCCTCATAGCCGCTCATATCCGCGAATTCAACCTCAAGCTCACCTGCTATGATTCCGTCCTCTTCGGAAAAATCTGGTTTATCATAAAGGGCTTCCCTGTCTGTCATCATTCTGTACAGCTTTTCATGGCCCATTATTACAGTGTTTAAAACAATCTCCTCGTCAAAGGCAAAGTGTTCCTGTTTTAAAACCGCGATTCTCTCCCTGGGTCCCACGGAAACGGTTCCCGAGTCCGATTCGATATCCCCAGAAAGAATTTTCAGAAATGTGGATTTTCCTGCTCCGTTGGCGCCGATGAGTCCGTAACAGTTGCCTGGTGCAAACTTTATATTAACGTCTTTGAACAGAATTCTCTTGCCATAGGCGAGGGTAACATTGGTGGTGCAAATCATTGTTGTTGTTTCCTTTTCGTTACATATTAAGTAATTATTCAGGCTGAAGGCTGAAGTACTTCAACCATCAGCCTATCCACCTGAATACAATATTAAAAGCCACAGGAACGGATCCTGTGGCTCGAAAATCATAGGTATAGATTGCGCAACTCATCTATCGTTAGTTGCCATTTTTCCCAAGTAGGTTGAAAATTCAAAGGGATCAACCTGAGACAAACTGTTTGATAGAACTTATGGGAACGTTAAAAGGGATGTATCATTTAGTAAAAAATAATTAAAAAAGCAAGCCTATTTTGATATCTTGCCAGGAATGAACATATCAATAACATCAAATGGATGCGACATACAATAATTATAACCGTTCACGGAGTTATAACGCCCGTTTTACCGCAACCCACCGAACTGTACTTCACCGCTCACAGGAATTGACCCGCATCTGCTCATGAGAATTGCCCCTCCGTAATTATGCTCGGATTTTGACCCATCTCTGATTTTTTAATTTTGACTTTTCCGACATAGTCCGGTCTGTGGA
>Ga0307990_1000300_pt1 | contig 47345 bp, 45 predicted proteins | sample EllFjometagen129_FD_203168 | JGI IMG/M metagenome (GOLD analysis project Ga0307990, IMG submission 203168) | Marine microbial communities from Ellis Fjord, Antarctic Ocean - #129 | ecosystem: Environmental > Aquatic > Marine > Unclassified | place: Southern Ocean | collected 2014-10-08
CAAAACCGTTACCGCTTTTGTTCCTAATTGAGGAACAGTAATAAGACGAAGGTTGTTGGAAAAAATTTTTCGATTATACATAAACAACGGGGATATCTTTAAACCAATGATTAATTTTGCTTTTCTACTGAAATGATTTGGAAAATGTTCGTTGAGAGATCGACGATTTTCAAGCGCGATTGTTTCATTGAATCACGATCGCGACATGTAACTGTCCCATCTTCTAAACTCTGAAAATCAACTGTAATAGCTAAAGCAGTCCCTATCTCATCCTGCCTACGATAGCGACGCCCAATAGAACCTCCTTGGTCATATTGACAACGGAATTGCAAGCGAAGTTTATTGTAAATTTCTTTTGCTTTTTCGACTAGGGCCGGATTATTTTTCGCTAACGGAAGAATAGCAACCTGAACGGGAGATAGACTTGGTTGAAAATGTAGATAAATTTCTGTTTTTTGTTTAGAATTTTCTCCTCTGCCACCTTCTACTTTCTCGTAAACATCGCAAAGCAAAGCAAGAAAAGTCCTTTCTACACCAACCGATGTTTCAATAACATAGGGGATGTGATTTGATTGATTCTCGGGATCCTTAAGGGATAGTTCTTTTTGGCTCTGGCGAGAGTGATTTGATAAATCAAAATTTCCGCGATCATGAATCCCTTCAATTTCTCGCCATCCAAATGGAAAATGATACTCAATATCGACTGCTCGACGAGCATAATGAGCCAACTCATCCTTGCCTGTTTCTTTAAAACGCAAGTTCTCTGCTTTAATCCCTAAATCGATGAACCATTGCATTCTTTGTTCTTTCCAGTAGTCAAACCATTTTTTTGTCTCTCCTTCCGAACAGAACCATTCCATTTCCATTTGCTCAAATTCTCGTGTTCGATAGATAAAATTCTTTGGATTAATTTCGTTGCGAAAAGCTTTCCCAATTTGGATTATACCGAAAGGAACATCTAAGCGCATCGTGTTTACTACGTTCAGAAAATTAATAAATATTCCTTGGCAAGTTTCTGGTCGCAAATAAGCAGGGGATTGTTTGTCTTCTGCTGGACCAATAAAAGTCTTCATCATTAAATTAAACTCCCTTGGGTCAGTTAGCTCTCCTTCGCATTCCGGACAACGACCGTCAATCATTTCCTCTTCCTTAAAGCGATGATGGCACTTTTTGCATTCTACTAAACGATCAGCAAAGCCACTTCCCAAATGACCAGAGGCTTCCCATACCTTGGGATTCAAAACGATAGAAGTATCAATTTCGGCGATCGACAATTTTTTCTTTGTCATATCTTGGCGCCAAGCTTCTTTAAGATTGCGCTTTAAAATAACGCCGAGCGGGCCATAATCATAGCTTGCTCCAAATCCTCCGTAAATTTCTGAAGAAGGAAAAACAAAGCCCCGTCGTTTACTTAGGGAAATAATTTCTTGGATTATATCTGTCATAAAGATAGATTATTCTTCTTTTGATAGTTGAAAAAATTCACTCGGGGAAGCCGTACTCACCCTCTCAACGGCTGAAGCAGTGCCACTAATAACCTTTTCTGTCCATTGATCTTTTCCTCTTACTTCCGATTCGCTTATGAATGAATTATCCACATCCTCTTCTTCTTCGGGCGTAAAGGAAACCTGAAAAACAATTAATGCTTTCTGCTCGGGATCTAATGTTCCCGCCTCCCAATTAAGCCGATTTCCTACGACATTATAAGTTAATTTATTCTTCTCTTCTTTGGGAAAAATTTCTCCAGTTAATTCAGCTCCTTCTGGTAAAGATGCTCCGACCCAAATATCTTTTACTTGATTGTAGTTATTTTCTATCTGCCAAAGAACCCCATAGGTTGTCTTTTCTCCTAAGGAAAAAGGAATTGGCCCGCTATTCTGGAAAAATTCTCCTTCTTGATAAACTTTCTGCGTTAACTGTAATTGAGAATTAATCTTTGTCGAAAATACCTTTCTTACTTGCCCAATTTCAATGGCGCTATCGACAACGGGATTTTGACTGCTAATTGGCCAACTTTCTTTTAGATCAACCCAGAATTCCACCATCCCTTCTTCCTCTGCATCAAGAAACTTTAATTCTGGAACTGTCTTCCAATCCCAAAGAATTGTGTTGTCTCCTGGATAATAATTCCCACTAGAAGACTTTAGGGTTATTAAATCAAATTGATCTCCTTCGAGTCGAATGGTTAAGAACTGTTTCTCGATTGGAATTTCGCTAACATTACGAAAAAAGACCTGATAGTGAAGAAGATCCTCTGGGTTAGCTACGTAATTTAGAGAATTGTTAATCTGTTGAGAAATATAGATAGGGGAATAAGCAATCTCCACCCTTTGACTGACGTCTTTCAAGATAATAAACTTATCCTCAATCCATATTCCGAATTGAGCCTGTAAGAACATTTCTGTTTCATTTTCCTGATTAGATTTTCCTATCATTTTAATCCGCCCTCCGTTACGTCCAATCAGAGTAGGAATTGACCATTCTCCTTTCTCCATTCCTTGTGGCTCACTTTCTAACACTTCTAATCCCTCTGTTCGATTTAATTTAATTCCTAGATTCGAAATGGCTTGGTCAAGATAGGAAGAATAATCGAGAGAAAACTGAAATTCTTGAGATGGGCCAACTGATTTTGGTAAACTGAATTCAAAAGTAAAAGGAACTGACTGAATAGAGGTCGCTAATTCTGTCTCTGAGGTGTAATGAGCCTTTAATCCCTTAAGCCTATAATTCACTTCGGCCTTAGCGACAACTATTTCTTCTTTTTGACCAAAAAGCTTCCCTCTGAAACGAAAAATCTTTTCCTGCCCTGGATAAATATCTTCTGCCAGTTCTTGACGATAAATTAAAACGGCTGGTTCGATAGCCTGGGCCTGGGAAGGAAAACGAAAAATTAACTCCGGATAGACAAGAGTAGTTGCTCCTTCGTTGCGACACTTCAACACGTATTCTACTTCTTGGCCAGCCTGAATTGATTCTGGCCCCAAAAGCTGAAGAACCAAATCTCCTTTAGAAGAGGCGTTCCTTTGATAGAACCAAGCTGCTACTCCAGCTGTCGCAACAAAGAGAACAAGAACTATTATTAAAAAAACTTTTTTAACTTGAGACATAAAAACGTAAGTAAAATAATTTAATTGCCTTTTTATTATACCGCAAAAGACCTTTGTCTTAAACTAAAAAAGTCTAAGTGCTTTTGAGATATTTTAGTAAGATTTTCTTGATTTTTTTGACTAATTTTCAATTTTCGAAATATTTCTTTTTCTCCTCCCAAAATAAGACGTAAGATTTTAATCGTTTCTAAATCAATTCTTTCTCCTGCAATATCTCTCTTATTCTGGAAACATTCCGGGCAAACTAAGCCAATCTGAGGAACCATATAATAAAAGGAAGCCAAGGAAGATTGACAATAAACACATCGATCAAGAGGCGGATGATCTCCCAGTTGCTTTAATAAACTCCAGAGAAAAAAATGATAAAAACGTTGATTTTGATTTTTGGCTCTAGCTAGTTGAGAAAGACTCTCTCTAATCAAAACAAAAATCGATTCATCTATAAATTCTAAAGGAAGGAGGAGGTCTAAAGATGTTACTATTTTCTGGGCTGTTTGAAGTTTTTGCCAGTCCCGAGAGAAAGAAGAAAAGTTATCTTTGGCCTTGGTCGTCGTCAAAATGTAATTTCTTTTCCCTTTAATGAAACTAATTTCTGTCCAATAAAACAATTCTATTCCTGCTCGTAATTTTGAAAGTATTTTTCTTTCTCCTTTTGCCAAAAGCTCTATTTTCCCATATTTATCTGTAAAAACAGTAAATAGGCGATCTGCCTCTCTTCTGTCTCTTCGATTAAGAACAATAGCTTCCGCTTGATATTCTTCAAGCATCGTTAGTTTTGATTAATGCCCAACCAGATTTCTTTCGAATTAATCTTTAGGTTTTTTTGAGCCAAAAGCTTTCCCTTGGCTTGAGACTTGCTAACAATCATTTCCGCTCGATTCTCTTCTAGAATTAAATCTCGAGAATCATCAATTAGTTTTTCTATTTCTGGGGTTCCTTGAATATAAAGAGTAATCCGGTGTGAGGCCTTCAGCCCTCCATCTTTTCTTAGCATTTGCACGGCGTGAATAATTTCCCTCAAAGATCCTTCCTTCCTTAACTGAATAGAAATTTTCTTTTTTAATCCAATTTGAATATTATTGTCTTCTCCTGTTTCCCAATCGTCATCCTCCGTTAATTTGGCAAAAACTATCTGCTTAATATTTAATTCTTCTTTTAGTAAAGCGACTGCTTCTTTGCTTAGTTTCTTTTCTTCTAAATTGCCTATCCTTAATTCCGACAAAGGTTGCCGAATTTTAATTCCCGCTTGCGCTCTCAGTTTGAGTCCTAGGCTAGCTATTTGCATAATCATTTTCATTTCTTCTTCTATCGATTCGTTGATTAGAGATAGATTTGCCTTTGGATAATCGGTAAGATGAACAGAAACAGGAAAAGAGTCTTTGGTTTTTTTTATTAAGCTACTATAGATACTCTCGCCCAAAAAAGGAAGAAAGGGAGCTATCATCTGACTTAGCTTAAACAAAACACTTCCTAAAACTTGCGAGACTTCTTCTCTTTCCGAAGGAAAAGAACTCTGGAATCTATTTCGCGAACGACGAATATACCAATTCGATAAATCGTCGATGAAAGAAATAAATAATCTCGTTGCCCTTCCTACTTGATATTGTTCCATTTCCTCTGTCACCTGCTTGTTGATTTTGTTAAGACGAGAAAGAATCCAGCGATCTAAAATGTTTTTAGGCGATTGAACCGAAGAAATAAAATCTCCCTCTGGATAAGTTTCGTAATAAGAAAAACAGTGCCAAAGAGTTAGGATGCTTTTTCGGAAGATTTCTTTAATTCCTTCTTCAGAAACAGAGAAATTGTTTCCCATTGGAGAATTCGTTAATAGGAAAAATCTTAGAGTATCTGCTCCGTACTTTTCTAAGACTAGATTAGGATCAACATAATTCTTTAAATGCTTAGAAAGTTTTTGCCCTCCTTCGCCAACAATCAATCCATTGACGATGACATTCCGAAAAGCAGGGAGATTTTCCCCGAAACCAATATCTTTCAAGGTTAAAGCTGTTGATAAAACATTCAAGGTATAAAACCAACCTCTTGTTTGATCGATTGCTTCAGCAACAAAATCAGCCGGGAACATGCTCTCTGTCAGGGCTTTATTCTTAAACGGATAATGATCTTGAGCATAGGGCATAGATCCCGACTCAAACCAACAATCAAAAACATCTGTAATCCTTGTCATTACTTCTCCTTGAGGAGAATAAAATTTAATTTCATCGATATAAGGACGATGAAAATCAAGCACTCCTTCGGAATTATAAGGAAATAAATTGAATTTCCATGATCGTAATTCCGCTGTTTTTAAATCTTGTTCCGGTGGCATTTCGCTTATTTCCTCTTGGGTCAATCCTTGACTCGCTGCTTCTAATGAATTAAAAACTCCTCTGTGACTAATAATTAGAATATTTTTCTTTTTATATTGTTGATCAATTTTCTTGAGAAAATCAAAAGCTCTTTTCTTAACTTGATTTCCTGTTTCTCCTCCATTCGGCGAACGTGTTAATTTCTCTAGCTCAGAATTATAAAAAGCATAGTATTTTTCGAGAGATTCTTCCTCAAAAACTCCATGTTTAATTTCGCTTATTTCCGAAAAAAGACCTAAATGGAGATTAAGTGCTTTGCTAATTATTTCCGCAGTTTCTTTAGCTCGCAAAACATCTGACGCAATAATTATATCTATTTTCTTCTGCTTAAGAACCGGAATTAAATCTTCTATCTGCTTTCTTCCTTCGTTAGTGAGAGGATGTTTATCTTTCGCCGAAGAAACTAAATGCTTAACATTGCTTTCAGCTTGCCCATGACGAAGCAGCCAATAATGATTCGTTGTAAAAAGTTGTTTACGCAAATCTTCTCGGGATCCAATTACTTCTATCTCTTTTTGGGTCTCAGAAAACCAAACAGGAAGAGGTGCTCCCCAATACCGACTACGAGAAATTGACCAATCTTTTGCTCCAGCCAACCATTTCCCGAAACGCCCATCTTTTAGATGAGAAGGAACCCAGTTAATTTTTTGATTATTGGCTACTAATTGTTTCCTGAATTTCTCCACGGCGATATACCAACTATCTATAGGGTAATAGATTAAACGGGTATCACAACGCCAACAGAAAGGATAGCTATGAGAAATTGTTTCCTTTTTCCATAACAGTCCTTTTTTTTGCAAATCCTCGACCATCTTTTCGCTTGCTGCCCAAACAGACTCTCCTTCTCCGGGAAGAGATAATCCATCTTTTATTTTTCCTCCAGCATCAACCGTTATTTTTGTAGACAAACCTTCTTTTTGACCAAGGATCATATCGTCTTCCCCGAAAGCCGGAGCAATATGAACTAAGCCAGTTCCTTCCTCCATTGTCACCCATTCTGCTCCAACAATCCGATAATCATCTTTGCGCAAAGGAGCAATTTCATAAAGAGGCTTATATTTCTGCCCTAATAATTTTTCGCCTTTGAACTGTTCAATTATCTCGTATTCTTGATCGACGAGAAGTTCTTTTCTTGTTAAAGCAAGAATATAGCAATCCTTCCTTATCTTAACCTTAATATAGTCTTCCTCGGGATTAACGGCGACCCCAGTATTTGCTGGAATAGTCCAAGGGGTAGTAGTCCAAACCAAAAGATAGGTTGAGGGATCTTTTTCAAGAGACACTTTGAAATAGATTGTCTCGTCCGCCTGATCTTGATAGGCTCCTGGCTGATTTAATTCAAAATTAGAAAGGGGCGTTCCGCAATGAGGACAATAGGGGGTGACTCGATAATCTTTATAGATAAGGTCTTGTTTATAAAGTTGCTTAAAAACCCACCAAACTGATTCAGTATAATCACTAGTTAAAGTTGCATAATGATTTTCATATTCTCCCCATCTTCCTATGCGTCGAAGAATTTTTTCAAAAGTAGCAAGATGACGAAAAACTAATTTCCGACAAGTTTCATTAAACTTTCCTATTCCTATTTTTTCAATATCCGTCTTGTCTTTAATTTTTAGTTCTGCTTCGGCTAAATTTTCAACTGGGAGGCCATGACAATCCCAACCAAAACGACGAGGAGCATAAAATCCTTTCATTGTCCAAAATCGTAGAACAGCATCCTTGATTGTAGAAGGAAGGAGATGACCATAATGAGGTTCACCTGTCGCAAAAGGAGGGCCATCATAAAAACTAAAATGAGGGCTCTTTTTTCTTTGCTCTAAGCTTTGTTCAAAAATTTTATTCTCTTTCCAGAATTTTAGAACTGATTTTTCTTTTTTTGAAAAATTAATATCCATAATTTTGAAATTACATTTTTTTAGGCGCTTCAATCCCCATTAGAGCTAAGCTCTGACGAAGAATGTTTTGTGTCAATAAAAGCAACTGACAGCGACTCGCTCGAAGACTAGGCTCTACTCTAACAACAGGACAATCTCTATAAAATTGATGGAAATCCTGAGCTAAACGATAAGCATATTGAGGTAATCTTTGAATTTGATAATCCCTACTTATTTCTTGGACAATTTCTGGATAATGAAATAATTGTTTCATTAAGGCTATCTCGCTGGGATTATCAAGAAGATTAAAATTAATTCTAGCTGATTTTTCCTGCTCATCAATCTTTTGAAGGATGCTGTTAATTCTAGCGTGAGCATATTGAATATAATAAACTGGATTCTCAGAGGATTTTTTCACCGCTAAGTCGAAATCAAAATCGAGATGAGAACCAGATCTCCGATTTAAGAAAAAGAATCTAGCCGCATCGTTGCCAACTTCTTCTACTAATTCGAGAAGGGTAATATAGGAGCCACTTCTTTTTGACATCTTAACTGTTTTTCCTTTTTTGATAATCCGGACCATTTGAACAATAATGACCTCGAGCTGAGAAGATTTGTAACCAAGCGCCTGAAGACCAGCTTTGACGGGCTTAATGTGCCCATAATGATCGGCTCCCCAAATATCAATTACTTTGTCGAATCCTCTCTGGAATTTTTCCTGATGATAGGCAATATCTACAGCAAGATAAGTTTTTTCGCCAGAAGATTTTATCATTACCCTATCTTTATCATCTCCAAATTGACTAGTCGCCAACCACCAAGCTCCTTCTTTTTGATAAACTAATTTTGCTTTTTTTAAGCCTTGAATTACTTCCTCCACTTTCCCTTGGCGATAAATATCTTTTTCCGAAAACCAAACATCAAAATTGATGCCTATTTTCCGGAGAGCCGGCTTAATCATGTCATTTAATATAATTTTCGCCGCTTCGGTTCCAACCAAGCCTGGATCTTTTTCGTCCTTAAATCGACTTCTTAATTTTTCTATATAATCCCCCTTATAAACAATTGGTTCTTTTCCTAAAACCGAACGACCCAATTGAAGAATTTGCTGCCCGGCATCATTTACATAGTACTCTCGACTTACTTCAAATCCAGAAGTCGATAAAATATTAGCCAATACATCGCCAATAAAACCACCACGTCCATTTCCTAGTGTCAGCGGTCCAGTTGGATTTGCAGAAACAAATTCGATTTGTATTCGAGGAGAACTTTTCCCTTTAAACAGGTTCGTATCGAAATTACCGCCCTCACTAACCTTGGTTAGTTGCTGATTTAAGAAGAATTGCGTTAAAGTAAAATTGATAAATCCTGGAGCAACCGCCTCAACTCGAAAGTCTTCGCTTTGATTAAAGGCTTTCGCCATTTTTTGAGCTAATTCCAAAGAAGGAATATTCTCTTCCTTTCCGACTATTAAGGCAAGATTCGTCGCATAATCTCCTTGTTCAGAATAACGCAAAGACTGAACCTCCCAATTCTTATTTGTAAAAGGTAATTTCTTCTTTCCTATCTCTCGTTGAATATGTTTAATAATTTCTTCTTTTATTGTCATTAGCTTTAGTTTATCAATTTATTAACCAAATATCAAAAAAAAGAGAATATGTTAAAATAAAAACAATGAAGATTCTTGCCGGAAATAAAAGAGCTTATTTCGATTATGACATCCAGGAAAAATTAGAAGCTGGGATCGTTTTAACTGGGGCAGAAGTCAAATCGGCAAAACTGAAAAGAGTGGGACTAAAAGGATCCTATGTTATTCCATCGCTTACTGGAGAAATGACATTGATTAATGCAACCATTTCCCCTTATCAGGTCCGTAACACCCCAACCGATTATGATCCTCGTCGTCCTCGTAAATTACTATTAAAGAAAAAAGAAATCAGTTTTCTCATCGGAAAAGGGAAGCAAAAAGGCTTGACGTTGGTCCCCTTAAGAATGTATACTAAGCACAATCTAATTAAGATCGAAATTGGACTAGGACGAGGAAAGAAAAAATTCGACAAAAGAGCCAAGATTGCAAAGAGAGAAACAGATCGAAAGATAAATAGAGCACTTAAAGGGAAAGGGGATGAAGGGCTTCGATAGAGATTCTAATCAAAACAGTTCAGGCTAAGGTGTTAGTTCCTTATAAAACTACTAACAAACAAAATCTGTTGATTCTGTTGCAGGCCTCGAGCCTGCCCTTGCTTACGCTTAATCTTTAAGCGTTCGCGTTCTCGCCGCCGATTCCCGATAAGCGGAACGAGGACTTATATTTCGGGAAATCAGTTCTTTAAGACGATAAATGCTTTTGCTTGATTCTTTGATTTATCGTTCTTACTTAATCAAGCTAAGTCTGTAAAAGTTGTTTTGCATTAATTTCTAGACGTGGGTTCAATTCCCGCCATCTCCACTAGTAAATTTATTTATTTATTTATAAAAAAAATAACGGAGGAAAATCAAATAAGCGCTAGTAAAGTACGGCTGATAAGCCAGAAAGGAGAACAGCTTGGTTTAGTCTCTACCGAACAAGCATTAGAAGAAGCGAAAAAGCTTGGACTAGATTTAATATTGGTAGCCGCCCAAGCACAACCTCCTGTTTGCAAAATCACTGACGCCGGAAAATATTCTTATCAACAAAGAAAACAAAGAAAGAAGGAGAAAGTTGTTCACCATATTAAGTCTAAGCAAGTTTCTATTCGTTTTAATACCTCTTCCCATGATTTAGAAACTAAAGCAAGGCAAGCAGTTTCCTTTTTGGAAGCGGGGGATAATCTTCAGCTTACAATGAGATTGAGAGGAAGAGAAAATGCTCTTCGCTACAAAGCAGATGAAAAAATAGAAGAGTTTATAGAAATTGTCAAAAAGACCATGCCCATCAAGGCAGAAACTAAATCACTGAAGAAAAGTCGTCAAATCAATATAGATATCACCAAAATCAAATCCGAATGAAAACTAGAAAATCAATCACTAAAAGATTTAAATTCACTAAAAATGGTAAAGTTTTGAGACGGGCAACCGGCTTAGATCATTTACGCCGTCGCAAGTCAAAAAGAACAAAACAGCGTCAGAAAAAATGGGTGGAAGTTCCAAAAGCATTAGCAAGAAAAATTAAGAGTTTAAGAAAATACTAATATGTCTCGAGTAAAAAGAGGAAAAATTGCCCACAAGAGAAGAAAAGGGATTCTTCAACAAGTAAAAGGATTTAGATGGGGTCGCCGATCAAAGCTGCGCTTAGCAAAAGACGCTTTGCGACATGCTCGCGTAAATGCTTATCGTGATCGGAAAAAGAAAAAAAGAAATTTCCGGAGATTATGGCAGATTCAGATTGGAGCTGCTTTAAATTCAAGCGGTTTTTCTTACTCCTTATTTATTCATGCTCTCAAGGAACACAAAATTGAATTGAACCGAAAAATTCTTTCCCAGCTAGGGAAAGAATATCCAGAAATCTTTCAGAATATTATTAAGGAAGTTAAAGATTAGTCTTCGCCGAAGAAGATTTAGAGCCCAGGAATACCTGGGCTTTTTTTAATATTTCTTTTTGGCTAGAGAAAATCATTTTTTTTAAAGCCGCTTGATAAGGAAGCCAAAGATATTTATTATGTTCAGAAGATAATTTAACTTCTCTATTTTTGTTAAGTGCTAAGAAATAATCAACTGTTTTCCAAAATTTTCTGTTGCTTCGTTGACAAGAATACTGAATTTGTTCTTTGAATCCTTTTTGAAACTCTAATTCTTCTATTCCCGTTTCTTCTTTTGTTTCTCGGAGAGCTGTTTCAAGAATGGTTTCTCCTCCCTTTGCTCCTCCCTTGGGAAAACCCCATTCTCCCCTTAAATTACACAAGAGTAAATATCGAATTAATCCTAATTTTTCCTGAAAAACAATTATTCCAGCCGCTTTTTTGTGAGCCATAAATTCTTATTTTAAATATTTTTGAATCACTTCCCATGATCGAGAATTGAGAATATCTTTCTTCTCCGCCCATCCTCGCCGAGCTTGTCCTATCCCTAATTTTTTCCAAGCGAAATGATTAGGACAATGAGCGTCGGTATTAATGACCATTCTAACTCCCTTCTCTTTTGCTGATCTAATGTAATTGTCTTTTAAATCTAACCTCTTTGGCTGAGAATTGATCTCCAAGATTGTTTTTGTTTTCTTTGCTGCTTCATAGAGAAGATCCCAATTCAAATCACATTCTTTTCTTTTTTGAATTATTCGCCCACTAGGATGAGCAATAATATGAACATTAGGATTATTCATCGCTCGAACTAATCGTTGAGTCATCACCGATCTAGAGAGATGATAATTAGAGTGGATTCCAGCAACAACAATATCTAATTCAGCAAGTAGTTTATCGCTAATGTCTAAGGATCCGTCCTTTCGAATATTAGCTTCTATGCCTTTTAAGATTTTGATTCCTGAAGTATTTTTATTCAATTTATCGATAACCCTCATTTGTTTCTTTAATCTTTCCTCGTTTAAACCATTGGCAACTCGTAAATCAACTGCATGATCAGTAATGGCAAGATAGTGAAGTCCACTCTTTTTCGCCGCAATGACCATTTCTTCTATCGAAACCGTTCCATCGCTCCACTTTGTGTGACAATGAAGATCCCCTTGTAAATCGCCATCTTTAATCAAACAAGGGAATTTACGCTTTTGAACCATTTCAATCTCCCCATTGTTTGTTCTTACTTCTGGAGGCGGGCAATCCATCTTTAAAGCTTGATAAAGCTCTTTCTCTGTTTGCCCAGCCATTCTCTGATTCCCACGATAGACTCCGTATTCATTTAGCTTAAGCCCTTTCTGGATAGCTATTCGACGCAAAGCAATGTTATGCTCTTTGGATCCGGTAAAATATTGAAGAGCCGCTCCATAACTTTGTTTTTCGACTATTCTTAGATCCACATCAAATCCTGATTTTAATCGAATCGACGATTTTGTTTCGCCTTTCCCCCAAATTTTTTCCACTTCTGGAAGAGTTGTAAAATAGTCCATTACCTTCATGGGATCAGTTGCTACTGCCAAAATATCAATATCTCCTATCGTTTCTTTCATCCGGCGAATGGATCCAGCTAGATTAATTTTTCTAACTTCGGAGAGAAAAGACAATTGATCAATCATTTCCTGGGCTAAGGAGAGGGCTTCGCCCAAAAGAAATCTTCCTTTTCTTCTTTTGAACATCTTAATGGACTCTAAGATATTTTTCTCTCTTTTTTCGCCAAAACCAGGTAAGCTTCTAATTTTCTTTCCTTTGGCCATTTTTTCTAAATCGGTAATATTTTTTACCGACAACTTTTGATAAAGATATTGAATCGTTTTTGGCCCAATTCCCTCAATATTAATTAATTGATCGAGATTAACAGGAATCTTCTTTTTTAATTTTTGATGATAATGTACTTGTCCCGTCAGAAAATATTCCTCTATCTTTTTAGCGATGCTATCACCAATCGTTGGAAGATTTATAATCCCCTTTAAGCCATTCTCTTCGTAGATTTTCCGAAGATCAATCGAGGTTGTTTCTAAATAGATTCCCGCTCGCCGATAAGCACGAGATTTAAAGGAAATTCTTTCCATTTGAAGGTATTGTGAAATCTCTAAGAAAATTTTGGCTATTTTTTTATTTTCCACAATTTCTTAAATCTATTTTTGTCTTTTGTAAAATAATTTAAAATAACTTCTTTGGCAAGGGAAAGAAAGCAAAAGGAGCCGAAGAAGCAAAGGGCCAAGCGTGTTCCTCTCCAGATTAAACTAAAAACCACCGCTACGCTATAGGGAGCACCCAGGGCCATAAAAGCTATCCCTTCTACTATTTCTAGAGACCCGAGAGCTGCTGGAATAAAAAGAACCGAACCAAGCGCTGCAAAACTATAAACTATTAAAGGCCCCGTAAATCCTTTGAGTGATCCGACCAAAAAGAGAACAATAAGAAGTGCTTGAATAAGCCAAAAAAGGTGCTGAATAAAAGTTAATCCTATGATTTTCCAAAAATAACGATTGTGAATATTAAAAAAGCCCAACACTTCTTCTTCGTATCGAAGGAACTTTTGCCCTCTCGGTGTTTCCAATAAATCATCGAGACGAATAATTCTTAACAATTCTCTGATTACGCTTTTTTTCTTCGCCCCTCGGAAAAACAGATAAACAAAGAAGAAAATAATAACCCCGAGAGAAAAAACAAGCAGGGATCCAACCTTTTGAGAAAAAGCCCCTCCTCTTAAGAAAAAAGCCGCCAATCCACTAATAACAAACGCCAACAAAACAACAAAATCAAGCATTTTGTTGACAATAATCGAAGATATCCCTTTTTCCCAGGAGACGTTCAATTTCTCATTCAATAGATAAAGGCGAAGAGCCTCTCCTCCGACCAGGGTAATCGGCGTTAAATAACTCACCGTAAAACCAGCAAGAAAAGCTTTGTTTAAAGTTAAAAAATTCGACTGAACTCCCAAGTAAGCTAGAATCATTTTCCATGCCCAAACAGCTGTCTCTATTCCCGCTAAAAAGAAAAAGGCAATTAAGAAAAATTGCCACGCTTTTATCAAGGATAAAGATTGAATAACTTTTCCCCATCCAGCTTCTCCACCGATAAGAAAGAAAGCCGCCAAACCAATACTTAGGGAAACGAAAAACAAGAGAATTTTTTTTGGCGACATAAGTTCTCTGTTTTATTTAATCCTCTTTTATTTTGCTTAACAATTTCAATAAAACGGGATGATCGATTTTTTTGTCCAATTCAGCAAACCAAAAGTCCAAAGAAAAATGAGGATTTTCTTTCTTGTATTGCTTGGCTTGAAAAATATCAACTATTTTAATAAGTTGATGCACAAAATGGCTCTCTTTGCTGGTTTTATTGTTAAAATCCTGATAAATAAGGGCAATTTCTTCTTGAAGGGGGAGAGGGAGAAAATCAATAAGTTTCTTAAAAACCTCTTCATTCTTTTTCTTTTCTCCTAATCGCTTTGCTTTCTTTTCTTTGATTAAATGATTCATCCCGCCTTTGTGGATTTTTTCTTCGTCAAAACGGATTTTCGCCAAATCATAAATCAAGGCCATTTTGATCATCTTGTTTATATCTAATTTCGTTCCCTGCCCTAAGATCCAAGCCATAAGAGCTAAATTAAAACTGTGCTCTGCTACTGTTTCCGGTTTTTCCACTTTTTTTGAAACCCATTCTTGTTTAGGAATTAATTTCAATTTTCCAACTTCAATTAAAAAAAGAACCGTTTGATCCATCGGTTCTTTGTTTAAAGATTGGTTCTTTAAAAAATGACGAGAAATAGCTTTTTTGAATTTTATTAAAATTTGGTCATCGATAATTTCTTTGATCCATCTGAGCCAAAGACGTATTTGAATCTCTGCTCCAGCTTGCCAATATTCTACTCCCTGAAAAAAGTTTTCTACCTTATCTGCTTGTTTAATGAAAGCTCCGGTTGTCTTCTCTCGGTATTCAAGTTCTTGCCATAAATTTATAATTTCTTCTCGTAAAGCCAGAGGAAGATAAGAAGTTATCTTTTTTAATCCTTCGTATTCATCTTGATATTTAGCTTCTTTTCGCGAAGTCTTTTCTGAAGGAGAAAGTTTCGGCCAACTACGAAGAATCTCTTTTGTTTTTCCGGGTTCTAAATCTTTTGGCAACAAAGGATCGTAAGGCGTCGCATCAAAACAATAAACCTTACAAATATCATGGATTAAGGCCATCTTAATCAGTTTTTGACTTTTTAGATTTTTGAATCCACTCAAAACCCACGCCATCATCGCCAAACGGAAGGAATGGCTAGCGGTACTTTCGGCCGGATCAATATGGTGAGCTACCCATCCTCTCCGACGAGTCGCTTTCAATTTGTTAATTTCCGAAAAAAAACGAACTAAATCAGTCATCAATATTTGATTTTCTTAATAAGGTAAACCGTAGTAATCGCTGACGAAACCTTAACCTTATCACCGACCCGATGACCCAACAAAGATTCACCAACTGGTGATTGATGACTAATGGCTCCAGCTGGTGGATCAGCTTCTAGTGATCCGACTATCTGAAATTCATCTAGTTGATTTTCAACCTCGACAACAACCGTTGCCCCTAATTTTATTGATGTTCTCTCCTTGAGCGGTGGGCATTTAATCATTTGATAATTGTCAAGAACATGCTTTAGCTCCTGAATTCTACCCTTTAAAATTTCAATATTTTCGTGAAAAACTAAATAATCGGATTCAATTTCCTGAGAATGAAAATTATCCGCATTATTTTTAATTTTATCCTTCTTTGTTTTTTGTAACTCTTTGTATTGCAGTTGAATCTTTTTCAATCCTGCACGAGTCAAATAAAAAATTCCTTCTTCCATAATACTTTATGCTATTCTTTTAAGAGAATGCTGTCAAATTAATAAAACTAAAACTACTACAAAAGGTAGAAAATGGCTTGACTTCCGACTCCAAAGACTAAAACAGCAATTAAGATGTAAAGAAAATAGCGAGGAACATTTAGAGAGTATTCTGGGGTCCTATCTCCTCTCTTCTTTGCTCGACAGAAGAGGATAATAATGACTATCCCTTCGATTGCTCCCATTAACGTTCCAACTATTCCTATAAGAACCGTAAATCCATCAAAACCACTAATAAGCAAAAGAAGTGGGACAAAAATAATAAGAGAAAAAGCTATCGAGGCGGGTAAATGAAAATCGTTTATTAAGCTGACTTTAAGATAATTAGCTAAGCCAAGAAAAGAAACAACACTTATCAAGAAACCAACGACTGCTATAAGAATAATAAACAATCCTCCCAACGGGAAAGAAGAAATGTCTACATTTTGCCATTGATAAACATCTTCTCCTATCCCGGTAAAAGACAGGCTAAACAAGAAATAAGATAGTATAACAATCGTTATTGAACAAATAATTATTCGTCCAATCTTTTTTTGTTGCCCAGCTTTCTTAAGAACTCGGTTAATTGAAGGAAGGGTATCCCAGCCAATTAAACTAAAAAGAACAACCCCTGGAAGCATAAAAATGTAGCGCCAATCAAAAGAAGAAATCTCCTGCCAATCAACAAAAGGCATAGCTACGCTTGCAATTAGAAACATTGCTAAAAACAAGAATGCTGTTAGAAAAAATTCCCCCGCGGGAAAACTTTGACGCTTTTTTAAAAAAATAAATGAGACGACTATGACGAAAAAAAGACTAAGATAAATTGGAGAAATTTCCAACGAAGTAAAGACAATAGACAGAAGAATGCCACTTAAAATAACGTAAACCGATAGAGCCCCTCCTATTCCCAATACCGTAATGACGGAAATAATCTTTCCTATTGGTTTGCTTAAATATTTTTTCGCGTACATTGACAAGGTGCCAACTTTTTCCGTGCGCAAAATAACCTCTGCAAAAAAGAGGTGAAGAAAAGTAACTGCCACTCCAAAAACGATTATAATTATTAAAAACGGCAGCCATCCAGCGCTTGATAGGAGAAAGGGTAAGCTAAAAAGACCAGCTCCGATTAATCCTCCCATTAATTGGGCGGAACTTAAAAAAAGGGCTTTATTCATTCTAGACGTTTTTCAATATTATAAAGGCTATATTTTGTAAACTCGATATCCAGGATGAACTTTTTTACTCACCTTCATCCCTACTGTTTGTTTTGTTTTTGCCCGCTTAACTTTTTCGTGATCTATTTCCATTGAACCGATTTTCTGCTTAAAGTCAGTTTCTCCTCCTGTAAATCTTACTTCTTCACCAGTTTTAAGTGGTTTTTTTAACTCAACAATTGCCACCTTGATTTTGTCAAAGTAGTGGATTACTTTTCCGACCAAAATTTCCTTTTTATTTTTTATATTAGACATAAAACTAAAAATGAATTATGGTAAAATCGACCTTTCGAAAATGCCCTTAGAAGGATTCGAACCTTCATTTCAACCTCCGGAGGGTTGCGCTTTATCCGTTAAGCTATAAGGACTATTTTTGAGCAATTAAATAAAGATTTTTCCGACTACCAGAAGTGTTGGTCATCCCTCCTGAATCAACGATATTCAAATTTATCTCTCGAATTAATTTCTTTAGTTCTTTCTGCGTAAAAGCGTGATAATAAAGATTAGTTTGTCCACCCCATTGATGAATGAAATCTCTTTTTCCTAACGAAGGTTTCTTTGTTAATCTCTGGCGAAGGAAAGAAGGTTTTCCAAATCGAGAAAAAGGTAGAGGTATCTGCCAAACAGTAAGAAACAAAAGCCCATTCGGCTTTAAAACTCTCACCGCTTCTTTTAAAAGACGCAACTGTAATGAAAAAGAAGGAATGTGATGCAGAAGAGAAATGGCAAAAACTCCGTTAAACGTCTCGCTTGGAAAAACAACCTTAAAAATGTCACCGGCTACAAAACGATTATGGGGATATTTTTGTTGAGCAATCTCAATAAGACGCGAAGAGCTGTCTATCCCGATATAACTAATTTCCTTTTCTTTCAAGGAGTCAATTAGCTGCCCGTTTCCGCAACCTATATCTAAAAGAAAATCTCCTCTCTTAACGAAGCGATTAAATTGTTCTAACTCTTTTCTCTTTATTGATCTTGTTTGAGAAAAGTCATCAGCTATTTTATTGTAACCTTCCTTGTTTCTTTCTTGAAGATATTGTGCGTATTCCTTATCCATAATTTATGTATAACTTAGATCAAACTCAAATAAAATATTACGAAGAAATTATTTATGAATTAATTCGGAGTCAGCCGAAAAATTTTCGTGATTTCGAGAAGATAGAACGATTTTGGGCAAAAAAGAACAAGAAGATAATTCCTAAAAAAATCGTTCTGAACCAAGTTTATCATAAAATGGTAGGGGAAAAAAGAATTAAGCCCAATCAATCAATCGAAGGCCTTCTTGTCACCCGACAAGTTCGTTCTCGATCAGGAGTTACTGTTGTCGCTGTTTTAACAAAACCATATCCCTGCCCAGGAAAATGTATTTATTGTCCTAACCAAGCTGGTGTTCCAAAAAGCTACTTAAAGAATGAACCAGCCGTAATGCGAGCTATCAAGAATAATTATGATCCATTCTCTCAAGTGATTTCTCGCCTACAATCACTAAAAATGACTGGCCACAAACCTAGTAAAATTGAATTGATTGTAATCGGGGGAACTTGGAGTTTTTTGCCTTTATCTTACCAAGAATACTTTATTAAAAGATGCTTTGAAGCCGCTAATGGCAAAAAGAGCCTTTCTTTAAGAGCAGCCCACCGAAAAAACGAAAAAGGGAAGCATCGAATTATCGGCATAACTTTAGAAACAAGACCGGACTATATTACTCCTGAAGAAATAAATAGAATGCGTCGATTGGGAGCAACTCGCGTAGAAATCGGCGTCCAAAGTTTAGATGATCAAGTTCTAAAATTAAATCAGAGAGGACATGGAATAGCTGCCACTATTCGAGCAACTCAACTCTTAAAAGATGCTGGAATTAAGGTTAGTTATCATCTAATGCCTAATTTGCCCGGGTCAACTCCTGAAAAGGACTATCAAGTATTTAAACAGGTTTTTGCCGATTCCCGCTTTCGTCCTGATCTTTTAAAGATTTATCCCACGGCTATTATAAAAGAAGCCCCTCTTTATCAGTTATGGAAAAAAGGGGACTATAAGGCATATTCTAAGGATGTTTTGGTTTCTTTATTAAAAAGGATGAAAAAAGACGTTCCTTTTTATTGTCGCATTCAAAGAGTTATTCGAGATATCCCTTCTTCTAGTATTGTTACTGGACCAACAAAAATATCAAATCTTCGAGAAACAACATTAAAAGAATTAAAAAAAGAAGGAACTCCTTGTCAATGTATTCGCTGCCGAGAAATAAGAGGAGATTATGATGGACAAGAAGAAATAAAACTATATCGATTAGATTATCAAGCATCACAGGGAAAAGAAATATTTCTGAGTTACGAAAATCTTTCTCGAACCCATTTATATTCCTTGTTAAGATTACGTATTCCTTCTTCTGTTTTTTCTTCCCATCCTCATTTTATTCCAATTCTTCGAGATGCTGCTATTATTCGTCAAGTCCACACCTATGGACTTCAACTTCCTTTTTCTCAAGAAAATAAAAAATCCCCTCAGCATCGCGGCTTAGGGAAAAAACTTATTCATGAAGCAGAAGAAATCGTAAGAAATGAATTCCCGAAAAAAATAAAAAAGATGGCTGTAATCTCCGGGGTAGGAGTCCGTGGATATTATCGTAGATTAGGATATAAGCTTCGAAAAACTTATATGATTAAATCTATTGATTAACCTTTGTTAATCGTCGAACTACCTCCCGATCATCCCAAGCAACTTTCCGTCCGTTTTCAATACACATTAACGATTCCGATCCTTTCCCCGTAATGATAACTACGTCATTTGCACCTCCCCAAGATAAAGCTTGATTTATAGCTTTCTCTCTATCAAGAATCACTGTTTTATTACTGACAGGAAAATTTTTAAATCCGGTTTTCATTTCTGCAAGAATTTTTTCTGGATCTTCATCATAGGGATCTTCATTGGTTAAAATAACCTTCTGACAGTAACGACTAGCAATTTTTGCAAAGATCGGTCTTTTCCACTTGTCTCTTCCCCCTCCGCAGGCTCCAAGAACACATATCAACTTTCCGCCACTTCCTAAATAATGACGCGCTGCCTGATATGCTTTTTCTAAGGCAACAGGAGTATGGGCATAATCAACAATAACCGGATAGGGTTTTTTAATAACAACCTCCATTCGCCCAGGAACCTTCTCTATTAGAGCCAAAGATCGTTTCATTGACTTGAAATCAATGCCTTGTGACCATCCTATCGCCAAAGCCGCTAAGGCGTTATAAACGTTAAAAAGCCCATCTAGGTTTATTTTTATTTCTTGTTCGTTAACGAAAAAGATTATTTGCCCCGGAAATGAACTAATTTTTTTCGCAGAAAGAAATTCTATGTTCTCTTCTGGCGAGGAAGCCTTTATCGAAAAACCTATTTTCTTTTCTGCTTTAAATCGAAGAAAGCCGTGAGCATATTGATCATCTAAATTAACAATGATAGTTTTTGGCTGTTTTTTCTTTGTTGAGTTGCCAAACCAAGAAGGAGATAGTGATTGAAATAACTTCTCTTTAGCTCTTCTGTAGTTGATAAAGCCTCCGTGCCTTTCAATGTGTTCTGGAGATAAATTAGTAAAAACAGCAAGATCGAAATCGATGAAACGATGACGACATTGTTTAATTCCCTCAGAAGTCACTTCGATAACTACGTATTGACAATTATTTTTTCGAGCAGTTGATAAAAATTTCTGCAATTGAAACCTTCCGGGCATTGTCATTTTAAGTTCATTAGGATAACTTCTTTCTCCGATTCGAAAACAAATTGAAGAAAGAGATGCTACCTTGTAATTAGCTCCTTGTAGTATTTGGGTAGTCATTTCGACAACAGTTGATTTGCCGCTTGTCCCGGTAACGCCAATGACAATTAACTTCCGAGAAGGAAATCGATAAAAAAATGCTGCCGCTCCCGCTAAGAAGAAATGGTAAAATTCAAGAAATTGGCTGGGAATAAAAAGTTTGATTTTTGCCTTCCAGTTCATATTGTCTTTTCTCTAATTGAAAAAATGTTATAATAAAACCCACCTAAAAGAAATATTATGCCCATTACTAAATCAGCTAAAAAAGCTTTAAGACAAAATTTAAAACGGAAAAAAAGGAATTCTATCTACAAGCAAAGGATGAAGGAATTGTTTAAAGAAATCAAGCGACTTGTTGCTACGCAGGAAAAGGAAGCTGCGGGGAAACTTCTTCCCGACTATTACAAGGCTGTTGACAAAGCAGCTAAATCTAACGTTATTAAAGAAAATGCAGCTAGTCGAAAAAAAGCCAGCTTGACTAAGCTTGTAAATCAAATAGAAATTAAAGAGACAAAATAAAGGAAGCCATTCCTTCTTTCGCCTTAACTTGTCCCGTTTTAATCTGAAGATCTATCGTAAATAATTGACGGTAGATTTTTTTTAATTCTGCCCAATTAAATTGCCGTGACAAAGAATAAAGCTTACTAACTGCATAGGGGTGTAATTTACTCTTCTGGACAATTTCTTGATAAGAAATTCCTTGTTCGGCCAAATTTTTAATCAGAAAAAGATTTTTAATCTTTGTCGCAATTAGCCCCACAAGAAATATCTGCATTTGCGCCTCATTCTTTTCTGCAGATAAATCCATGAATATTTTTAAGGCTTTTTTCTTATCTCCCCTTACCAAACAATCAAGTAGGGTAAAAATATTAACCTCTTTAAAGGGAATTATTAAAAATTCAACCAACTCACTATTTATATTCTCGTCATCTTTTGCCCATCCCTTATATCCAGCAATTTTTTCTATTGCTTTTGCCCCTCGCCATGTATCAAGTTTTGCATAATCAGCGAGCTTTTCTTCGGCCTCCCGAGTAAGAGACAAGCCGTATCTTCCCGCTTCTTCTCTTAGCCATTCTCTGTATGCTCCCAACTTAAATTTTTTGAACTCTTCTATTTTCTGACTGTGTTGATTTAGTGCTTTTTTTAAAGATTGTTTATCTTTTTTAATAACTCCTCTTTCTTCGATTACAATAATTTCTTTCGATCGTTCCAGAACCTCTATTTTCTTCTCTAGGGCCCTAGCAAAATCTTTGTTTTGAAAAACGCTTCGAAGAATGAACAATCTTTTTTTAACAAACATCGATCGTTGTTGAAAATCATCCCAAAAACTATTAAATTCAACTTCTTTCGCCTCAATTTTAATTAATTCCACACCTCCTTGGTGTTTTTCTTTATAGCGATCAATTATTTGGGTGATTTTTTTTGATAAGCGATATTCGTCATCGCCGCAAAGAAAGAATATCATTTTTGTTTTTTTATAATGATTTTTGACATTTGGGACAATAAAAAGTACTTCTGTTATTAATTATGATCCGCTTAATAGGAGTTTGGCAACGGGAACAGGGTTGCCCTTGACGATGATAGGCCTCTAACACGGAACCGTATTGCCCAGATTTATTTTCTGTATCCCGAAATTCACCGGTTGTCGTTCCTCTTTTTTGAATCGCCCGAACAAGAATCGAACGCATTGCCTTGTAAATATCCATTCCTTGATCCTTCTTCAAAAACGAGGCCTTGATTTCTGGGTGAACTTTAGCTTCCCACAAAATTTCGCTCGCGTAAATATTTCCTATTCCAGCAACAATCGATTGATCCATAAGAATCGCTTTCATCTGACGTCTTTTGTTTCGAATCAATTCCCAGAAACGAGCAAACGTCAGTTCTTGCGACAGAGCATCTAAACCAATATTTCTTGTCATCCTTATTTCTTTCATGTCTTTACTGGTTGATTGTAATTCAAAACAAGAAAACTTTCGTTGATCCGACCACGCTAACATCAATTCGTTATCTAGCCAAAACATTAGGCGTATCTGTTGTTTTTCTAATTTTGGCAACCAATCTCCCGATTGATATCTCCAAGAACCAATTAAGAAATGCCCTGTCATTCTAGGATGAACGAGAAGTTTTTTCTGGTCAGACAAACAAAAAACAATAACTTTTCCGTAACGAGAAATTTGCGCAATCTTTTTTCCTATTAATAATTTTTTGAATTCAGAAGTTGTTTCCGGATAATGAATGATTTTAGGAGTGTCGGTCCATATATCAAGAAAGGTCCTTTGTAGGACCTTTTCTTTTAAATCATTAACCATTGTTTGAACTTCTGGAAGTTCTGGCATCGAGGAATTAACTCTTTAATGGCGCACGAATTCTTTCAACGATTTCATCGGGAGTGAAATGAGCTTTAATTAGATAGTCTACCGCTCCCAATTCAAAACCTTTTTCGATGTCTTCCCTTTGGCCAAGATTAGAAAGAATAATAACAGGGATGGAGCCTGTTTTTGGCTCCTCTTTTAATTGTGCTAAGACTTTGAATCCGTCAATCCCCGGAAGAATAAGATCTAATAAAATCAAATCTGGGGCTTCGTCATTTGCTTTGATCAACCCCTCTTCTCCGTCAACAGCCTTTATGATCTTAAATCCCTCTTCTACTAATTTTTTCGACATTAACTCGCTAAGAAAAATATCGTCCTCAATAATAAGAATTTTTCTATTTTCTTTGGCCATAAATAAAGTTAAAACTATTTATTAATTGAGGGGTAAAATTTTCTCTACTTTCCCAACCACCTCTTCGGGATCAAAGTTTGTCTTTATAATCCAATCTTTCGCTCCTAGTTTCTGAGCTCGGCTAATTTCTACCGGCTGCCCAGAATTAGAAATGATTATAATTGGAATGTCTTTAATTTCTTCTATCCTATCCTTCGCTTCCATTACTTCAAACCCGTCCATTTTCGGCATAGCAACATCAAGCAGTATTAAATCGGGCCGAATTTCTTTGATTTTCTCAAGACCTTCTTTTCCGTCTGCAGCAACAATACTTCTGTATCCTCGACGTAACAATTTGCGCTTAAGAAAAGAGGCTAGAACTTCTTCGTCTTCGATGATAAGAATTGTCTTGATCATATTATCAACTTACTCTCTGTTATCTATTCTACTCCGAAAAAGATGGTTTTGTCAACTAGTTTGGTTCGTTGGCGAGTGCAGAGGAATTGTAAAAAAGAATGTCGTTCCTTTTCCTTTCTTAGAAGAAAACCAAATTTTACCACCATGAGCATTAATAATGTTTCGGGCAATAAATAAACCTAACCCTGTTCCGTTTGGCATTGTAGAAATAGCATTCTCTGTTCTATAAAATCTTCTAAAAATATGAGCTTGTTGAGATTCCGAAATACCAATTCCCGTGTCTTTAATAGAAAAAAGGAGGGCATCGCTATCTTGCGATAAATTAATAACTATCGACCCTCCACTTGGCGTATAGTTGATAGCATTACTAAGAAGGTTTTGAATAACCAATTTCATTTTTTCGGTGTCTATTTTGACGTCTGGGAAATCTCGCCGAGCTCCACGAAAAGAAAATTTAAGCTTTTTCCTTTCTATTATTAACTGATGATTTTTCGTTACTTGAGTGATTAAATCTCTTAAGCTCGTTTTTTGGACATCATAAAGAAACCTTCCTTCTTCAATCCGGCTGACATTGAGAAGATCGTTAACCAAACGAATCATTCTTTGGTTACTCTCGTAAGTTTTAGAAAGTAAATTTTTTTGTTCAGAATTTAAATCTCCTTCATCCCCATCAAGCAACATCTTGATGCTCCATTTTATCGCCGATAGAGGTGTTCTTAATTGATGAGCAGCTACCGAAACGAAAGAGGTTTTCATTTGCTGGACAAGTACTTCTCGAGAAATGTCGCGGAAGATTATTAAATAATTTATTATTCGTAGCCGTCTCCCCATCGCAATAACCGACACTTCAATTGTTCGGTCCTTTCCTAAAGAAATATTAGCCTTAGAAGTTATCCTAAGATTGTCCTGAGTGTCTAGAATCGAGTCTAAAACAGACGAAAGAAGACGGTTGTTCCGCCATTCAGAAAGATTACTTTCAATCATGTCCGAAGAACGAATTCCAAATATTTGTTCGACTCTCTTATTAACAATTTTAATTATGTTGTCTTCGTTAACGATTAGCAAGCCATCAACAAAATTATTAATAATTATCATCGTTTTTTCTTTCTCTCTTTCGGCAACAAGCCGAGATTTTTCTGTATCTTCTAGGATATTTAAAAGAGCGCTAGATGTTTCCTTTAGTTCTTCTGCTTGTTCTTTTTGGTGTTCACCTTCTGTTCTTTTCTTCTGTTCCATCGTTTGACGAAACGTTTGCATTAATTGTTTTGTTTGATGATCCCAAGTTCGACTCCTTGTCTCTAGGGTTTGTTTTGCGTCCCGGAGAGATCGACGGAGATTAATCGCTTCGGTGTTTCTTTGTCCTAATCGATCTTGGAGCCTCTCATTTATTGTTTTGAGCTGTCTAGTAATCCAACCTGAACGATCGTGAGTATAATTAACTATTAATTGTGTCGCAAAAATTACTGCTCCGCTTAGAATAACCGTAAGCGTTGTTGTCGGGATTGAAGAAAGATACTCTGTTGGCAACGGATAATGCTTATAACTCAAAAGAAAATCGCTGTTCTCTAAAAGAGATAAGAAAGTTAATCCCAGCCAGGCAAAAGAATAGAAAAATGTTTGATAGGGGGCTATTTCGATGAGCGAAGAATTGAAAATCAAATAGAAAACAAAAAACAAAGCCGCAATATAGAAAAGAGGGAATGAATAATAAATGAGAACTGGGGCAATAAGATAAAAGCCAAACCAAGCTGCTAATATTTCCAGAACAAAGATGCTGGCCAATAAACGATATACTTGATCCTTTAACAGATGAGAGGTTTTTTTTGCATAGCTAACGAAGAAGAAAAATAAACCAAAAGAGAAAAAGATTAAACATATTCCCAAAACACAATTAGGGAAACTCGGCAAAACAAGGGAAAACAAAAACGCAAATAAAACAAAACTCGGGAGTAAAAACCTTCTCATTTTGACTTGTCGAGCAAGACTATGTAGCAAAATAACTCTTTCTGATGAAGAGAAAAAATTTTCTTTATTGCTTTCCATCTTTCTTTTTTAAGAAATTATTTTCTTTTAAAATCACTATCTCTTTTTTTAATTCTATCATTTTAAGTTCCCTGTCAACGGTTAAACGACGGAATCTTTCAAGCTCTTCAATCCTTTCTCGTAAAGCTTCTGTTTTTACTTTATTTTCTTGCCTTAGGAATTTTGCTTGCTCTTCTAATTGTTTAGTTCTTGCTTTAATCCTTATTTGCAGTACTCGAGCTGTTTCTTCTAGGTTAATTTTCATCTGATTATTTCGCTGTAAGCTATTGTAGCTTTTTAATCCATTCCAGGTCGACATCGCCGTCATCATAACAATGGCAACCAAAGCAAAAAGGAATCTTGCTAAAAAATAAGGATTTCCTTCTAAGAAAATTGGGGAAAAGAAAAAAATGCTTATCATCCCGGATAACGCTAAAAATCCTAAAAACAATGAGTTTCTTAAGAAAAAATTAGTCGTTAACCAATTTTCTAAAAAGAGAAATAGGAGAAAAAAAATAAAAAAAGATCCCGTCCAATCAATAGCCGTTAAGTAAATAAGCCAAACAAACAATCCAACAAAAAAAGTATTATTAGAAAAAAGAATTACCGTTTGAAATTTCTTTTCTGAATAAAGAAAAAGGCTAGCAATAAGCCAAATCGCCCAAATTACTATACCATTCCCTAAGGAAAACCAAGGCTGGAATCGAAAAACATTATAATAAATACCACTCAAAAATATGGCGCCTAAAGCTCCAAAATTAATAAAAAGAAAAAGCGCTAATTTTCCTCTCTCTTCTTTTTTGTTTTTTAAAAAATGATCATCTCGAGAAAAAAGTGGGCGGAAATTAATTAACGACATAGTTTTAAAATTAAGGGAGGTAATTTATCAATCTGTTAAACCCAAGAGCTTGAAAAGCTTTCTTTGCCTGTTCTTTATTATAACTCTTTTGACTACATTTTTCTAATTCGAAGTCAATTTCTACATCTTGTTTGATTTTCCCTAGTTCTCGACTTAGGAGAATTTGCTGATAATTTTCTCTCAAGATTGTTTGTTTTCTCTCTTCAATTTCAGCCAATCCATACCCCATCTCTTTATATAAATTGTCGAGCGAACCAAATTGTTTTAAAAGCTTAATAGCTGTTTTTTCTCCAATCCCAGGTGCCCCCGGAATATTATCTGACCTATCTCCCTGTAAAGCTTTTAAATCAAGAAGTTGATCAACTTTTAATCCTTCGTATTTTTGCTTAACAGCTTCTCTATCGTAGATTTCAACTTGGCTTAATCCTTTTTTTAAAAGCATGACTTTCGTTCGATCATTAACTAATTGAAGCAAGTCTTTGTCGCCACTAAGGATTATAATGTTAATCTTTTTAACTTCCCGAGCTATGGTTCCAATAAGATCATCTGCTTCATATCCTTCTCGGGCAATTATCGGAATTTCTAATAAGTTGAGTAATTTTTTAATTTGCGGAATTTGATCATATAATTCTTGGGGGGCCTTAACTCTCGTTGCTTTATAAGCGGGGTATATCTTTTGACGAAAGGTTGGCCCAGGGGAGTCAAAAGTCGTTACTATATATTGAGGCGCCATTTCTCTTATAGCCTTAAAAAGCAGAGAGAAAAAACCATAAGCGGCATTAATTAGGTCGCCGCTAGCAGTCGTCAAAGGAGGCAAGGCGTGATAAGCACGGTGAATCAAGGCATTGCTGTCAACAATAAGTAAAACAGGTTTGGTTTTATTGCTTACTTTTTCTTCCATAAAAAAGATAATTCTTTAAGCACTAGAGGAGATCCAGAAAAAATAATTTCTCTTTCGCTAATGTTATTGAAATCAAAATGAATTTTGATTTTAGGGGAGGGAAGAAGTTTCTTGACTCTATCTCCCCACTCTAGGGCAATAATATTTTTTTTGTTGTCCAAAATTTCTACCAGGCCAAGGGTGTTGTCTTTCCCTTCTATTCGATAACAATCAAAGTGATAAAAGAAACTGAAAGGAAAATCTGGTCTTCTAATTTTATATTTTCGAAAAATAACAAAAGTTGGACTTAAAACTTGCCTTTTAATTTCAAGTCCCTGAGCCAATCCTTGCAGAAAAGAGGTTTTCCCCCCGCCTAAATCACCCACCAGAACTATCGTAAAGGACTCCTTGTTGTTAACTTCTCCTTTGGCTAGAATAATGGCTTCAATCAACAGGTGGCCCAATCTTTTTGTTTCTGCTACACTATTAGTAGTAATTTTCATTGTTATGGGCAATAATAAAACAAAAAATGGCTCAATTATTACAAAAATGGATAAAACCCAATTAGAGAAAGCTGTTGCTTTAATTAAAACTAGCCAGCAAATTTACATTTTCCCAACCCTTTCAACAAATCGGGATTTCCTCCTCCCTTCGCTAGGCTTATTTTATGCTCTCCAAAAATTAGAAAAAGGCTCTGGTTTAATTCTGGGAATGTTACCCTTAAGTGAACAAAGCTTAATTTTTAAGCCAACCGAAGATGAAAATAAAATAACTATTCTTTCTCCTTCCGCGGATAATATTAGGAGACTTCGTTATGAAAAAGAGAAGGATAATTTGGTTCTCTATTTTGATAATAAGGGAAATAGTCCAAAAAAGCAAGATGTAATCTTTTCCGGTTTTTCAACACAAAAACGGGCTGATTTACTGATAACAATAGGAGCTGATAGTTCTGAAGAGATTAAACACCCTCTTTTCCAAAAAAACTTTCTAGGCACTCCTTGGCTGTCTATCGGGGGACAAGATAAGAAAATTTCTCCCCTCCAAACAATATTACCCCTTTCTCCTTCTGTTTCTTGTGCAAAAGTTATTTTTCGTCTTCTAAAAAAAATCGACGAGAATTTGATAGATCAACGAAGCGCTGCTTATTTATTGCGTAGTTTGCAATTTCTCCCAAATTTTTCTCCTTCTGATGATTTTTTTCAAACAGTTGCTAATCTTGTAAATCACCGAGCCCTAGAATATAAAATTAACCCTTGCTCTACTCAGTCCCTCAAACAACTAAATTTACTAAAAACATTAGTAGGTAGATTGCAGTTTTCTCTGTCAGCCAATATCGCCTTTGCTAGCTTATCGACCAAGGATATAAATTCCAGCTCTTCGACTGATTTGATTTTTCTCTTTCAAGAATTACGGAAAGGATTACTTTCTCTCAAAAACTTTCTGGTATTGTGGCCCATTAATGATGGTCAATTTCAAGTCGTTGCTTATCTCAAAGATAAGAAAAAACTAGCTCTTCTTCAGTCACGCTACCAAGGGGTTGTTAACACTAATCGTAGCTTATTCTCTATCTCCGGAAAAAGTTCTCTTTTGGTTGCTAAAAAAATAATTAAGACTCTTTCTTAAAAATATTATGACTAAAGCCACAGATGGTGTTCATATCAGTCCTTTCGTTATCAAGGAAATACTCCCTTCTATTAAAAATATTCGTAATTTCCAACAATCTCTTCAAAAGAATCTTTCTGAAAATACCTCGCAAATCGTTGATATTATACTTGGTGGGACAATTATTCTTCGCGCTTCTGATATTCATATCGAGCCTCAAAGCGGAAAAGTTCGTCTAAGAATAAGGGTTGACGGGGTTCTTCAGACTATAATTTATTTTTCGCCAGAAACATACAAGGGGATAGTAGATCGTTTTAAGCTCCTTTCCCGGTTGAAATTAAATATTCGTCGAAAAGCCCAAGATGGCCGTTTTAATATTATCTTTGATCGAGAGGGAGAAGAAAAAAACATCGAAGTACGAACCTCTGCTCTTCCTTCTGAATACGGGGAAGCCATCGTAATGAGGATCCTCGATCCAAAGAACTTAAAAAATATTGAAAAACTAGGGATCCGGGAAGATATTCTAGCTCTTTTCCAGCAGGAACTTAAACGACCTAATGGAATGATTCTTGTGACCGGACCAACTGGTTCAGGAAAAACAACAACTCTCTACGCCTTTTTAAGAACGGTTCATGACCCAGGGATCAAAATTATCACTATTGAAGATCCAATTGAATACGAGTTGGAGGGAATTTCCCAAACTCAAGTTAATCCAACTTATGGATACGACTTTGAGTCAGGACTATCGGCTATTGTTCGCCAAGATCCCGATGTTATCCTTGTTGGGGAAATAAGAACCTATCAAACAGCAAAAATCGCTCTTCAGGCGGCGATGACCGGACATTTAGTTTTTAGCACTCTTCATACTAATGACGCCACAGGAACAATTTCTCGATTAGAAGCGCTCGGAGAAAGCAGCACTAATATTGCCCCCGCCCTCAATTTGGTTATTGCTCAACGTTTAGTTCGTAACGTTTGTCCGCGTTGCGCTTATTTCCTTAAAGCAACAGACAAAGAAAAGGAGACTTTACGTTCGGGGCTAAAAGGAAGTCCTGTCCTTCAGAAATTTGCCTCTCTTGACTTCGATAAATTAAAAATAGCCCATGTTCATCCAGATGGGTGTGAATCCTGTAACTTTACCGGATATCAAGGACGAACAGGAATTTTTGAAGCTTTTGCTCTTGATGACGAGATTGAAAATTTCGTTCTCGAATCTCCATCAATTCCCCGATTAAAAGAAGCTTTAAAGAAAAAGGGGATGACCTCTATGTATCAAGACGGACTAGTTAAAGTAATTCAACAAAAAACTACTCTTGAAGAAGTCCTCCGGGTTAGCGAAAAATGAATGGAGGTTTCTTGTTCCGATCACTTCTTCTTTTGCTGTTTTTCCTTTTTCTCCCTCTCGAAACAAAAGCAAGCCTTACTCCTTTTATTATTGAAGTTCAAATTAGAGGAGCTCAAGTTGACGAAGACTACGTTAAAATTTATAATCCGCTTGATCGGGAAATTAACGTTAGTCGTTATCAGCTCAAAAAGAAGAGTTCAACAGGAAAAGAATATTCTCTCAGAATTTTCCCTTCTTCAACCATCATTCCTCCTAAAGGAGAAATTATTTGGGCAAATTCAAACAATGGATATGCTCAATCGCTCTCCGTTCAAGTAAAAAGCACGGCTAATTTATCAATAAATAATAGTATCGCTTTTTTTGATAAAAATGGTAAAATAATTAATGCCTTGGGTTGGGGAGAGGGAATAAGTCAATTTTTCGAAGGATCTCTCTATCCCTTCAATCCTCAGGCGCAGCAGCAGTTAAGGAGGAAGCAAAATCAAGGAAATTTTCAAAACACTGATTCTAATGCGGAAGATTTCTACCTTTTCCCAGTTGAGATAAAATTGATTGATGTTCTTGAAGAAAAAAACCAGCTCGACAATTCTTTCCTAGAGGACAATTCTGTTTTGGGCCCTCAAACACCCAAAAGTTTTCCGCGAAAATTAAGTGTTTTTGTAGCCGGATTAAGTTTCTCTTTTGTTTTTAGTTTTATTGTTATTGTTTTAAAAGAAAAATTATCATGAGTGGACATTCACATTGGTCAACAATCAAACACCAGAAAGAAACCGAAGATCAAAAAAGAGGGAAGAGTTTCTCGAAAATTGCCCGACTAATTACTATTGCAGCCCGAGAAGGTGGTGGTGATCCAGGAAGCAATCCAGGATTACGTTCAGTAATTGAGAAGGCTAAAAGCGCAAACATGCCTACGAAAAAAATTGACGGTGCCATCGAAAGAGGATCGGGGGAAGCAACGAAGGAAAATCTTGAAAGGATCACTTACGAAGCATTGGGGCCAGGAGGAATCCGGATAATTGTTGAAGTGATTACCGACAATAAAAATCGAACACTAGAAGACATAAAACAAACCTTGAGTAAAAACGGGGGGAAACTTGCTGAAATTGGTTCAGTTAAATGGTTGTTTGAACAAAAAGGGACAATTCTTGTCTCTGAAAAAGATCAAGCACAAAAAGAAGCTATTGAACTACAAGTCATTGAAGCGGGAGCTGAAGATATAAGAATCCAAGAAGACGATTTAATTATTCTAACTCAACCAAATGATCTTCAAAAAGTAATCCAATCTCTCCGTGAAAAAGAAATTGACATCCGTGAATCATCCCTAGAATGGATTCCCAAAAATCAAGTTTCCGTTTCAGAAAAAGAGCAGGGGAAATTTGAAAAACTACTTCTTGCCCTTGATCAGAATGAAGATGTTCAAGAAGTATATGATAATACAGAATAAAATATGATTATTCTTGGTGTTGACCCAGGGATAGCTGCTGTTGGCTATGGAGCTGTCGAATTAGAAAAGAAAAACAGCCTTCCTATTGTTCTTGATTATGGGGTAATCAAAACTCAACCTTATCAAGAAGAAGCTGCTCGCCTAGCAATTATTGAAAAAGCTTTGTTGCAGATTATTAAAACCTTAAAACCAAACATTGTTACCGTCGAAAGCATCTACTTCTTCCGCAACCAGAAATCAATTATTGGAGTTAGCCAGGTTAAGGGAATAATCTTGTTGACAGCCGAAAGAGAAAAGGTTCCCGTCTACGAATTTACCCCCCTTGAAACGAAATTAATTATTGCTGGATATGGGAAAGCCTCCAAGGAGGAAATGCAGGAAGCTATTCAGAAGAAGTTAAAGATGCGAAAAATTCCTACTCCAGATCACGCCGCTGACGCCCTAGGAGTTGCAACTTGTTTCTTAATAAAGAACCAATTTTTATCCTAAAAAGTTTTTTTGAAAATTAAAAACTCCTCGACAAGAGGAGTTTTTTAACGCTTATCCCTAACCAACCTTAAATTAATTTAATAAATTTCCTTTTCCCTCTTTGGACAATCATTCCCGATTTAACTAAAACTTCCTTTTGCCAATCGTTTTGTGTTTTGTCGTTAATACGAATCCCTCCTTGTTCAATTAATTGTCGAGCCTTGCTCCGCGAAGTTGTTAGGCCGATTCGTACTAAAAGGGTTAAAATATCTTCTTTTCCTTCCTTGGTTTTTACTTCTGGTATTTTAATTGGTTGTTTTTGATTCTGAAAAACACGATTAAATTCGTCTTGGGCAAGCTGAGCTTCCTGAGAATCATAATAAAACTCCACAATTTCCCGAGCTAAACTAGCCTTGCTTTGTCGAGGACCTTTCTTGAGTTGTTCTTTTATTTCTTCGTCATCTAATTGAGTAAGAAGATTGAAGTAAGGCAAAATCAAAGAATCAGAAATCGACATAATTTTGCCGTACATTTCTCTTGGTTGAGCACTAAGAGCAATATAATTATCCTCAGATTTACTCATTTTCTTTGTTCCTTTCGTCCCTTCAATTAAGGGACATAAAATTACATCTTGAAGCTCTTGTCCGTATTGCCTTTGAACTTGGCGCCCCATTAACATATTAAACCTCTGATCCGTTCCTCCAATTTCAACATCTGCCTTAAGGGCTACCGAATCATATCCTTGAAGAAGAGGATATATAAATTCTCTCACCGTGAAATCGCTATTGCTTTTGAGGCGAGCCTGGAAACTAGCACGAGTTACTAGCTGTCGATAGGTAGCTGCGCCGGCAAGCTCTAGCATTCCCCTAGCAGACATCTTCTCCCACCACTCACCGTTATGTCTTACCTCTACTTTAGTAAGATCAATAATTTTCCCAGCTTGTTCTTGGTAGGTTTTCATATTCTGTTTTATCTGATCTGTCGATAGAATTGGGCGTGATTTCACTCTTCCGCTAGGATCACCGATAGAAGCAGTAAAATCACCAATTAAGAGAATAATTTTGTGTCCTCTTTTTTGGAGTTCTCGTAAGGCTAGAAGGCAAACCGAATGACCTAAATGAAGCACCGAAGAAGTCGGATCAATACCAAATTTTATTCTTAGTTTTCTTCCGTTTTGTAAAACTTTCCGAAAATGTTTATCAACAATCACTTCTTCTGTTCTTCGCCAAAGTATATTGTTTTTATCTTTGCTTGTTTTTGTTTCCATTTTCTTTTATTTCCATTTCCATTATAATGATTAAAAATACAAAAGCGAATTATGAAATTAAAATCTTCTCCTTTTTGGAGAATCATTAAAAATCTCCTCGGTTTATTTTCTGTTATCTTTTTCGTTCTAGTGCTTGGAGGAATTGTCCTTTTTGCCGATTATATTCATGATTTTCCTCGTCCAGAGAAATTCTCCGAAAGTCAATTTGCTGAACCTACTAGAATATATGATCGAACTGGTGATGTTCTTCTTTATTCAATGATTAATGAAGAGAATCGAACTCTCGTTCCCTTAGAAGACGTTTCTCCTTTGCTTCAGCAGGCGATAATTGCCACTGAAGACAAGAACTTCTATTCGCATCGTGGCATTGATATTCCAAGCATTGTTCGAGCTATTTCTACCGATCTGAAAATGAGAGCTCCTGTACAAGGAGCTTCAACTATTACTCAACAGCTAATTCGTTCTTATTTTTTAAACAATGACAAAACGTTACGCCGAAAAACCAAAGAAATTATTCTAACTATAGGATTAGAAAAAAAATATTCCAAGGAACAGATATTAGAATGGTATTTGAATCAAATCCCCCTGGGATCAAATTTCTATGGAGTAGAAACAGCCAGTCGAGGGTATTTCAATAAGTCAGCTAAGGAAGTTAGCCTCTCTGAAGCAGCCACTCTGGCGGCCTTAATTAAAGCTCCGAGCGCTCTTTCTCCTTATTCGAAAAATCTTTCTGGGTTATTAGCCCGTAAAGATTATGTTTTATCAAGAATGGTTGAAGAGGGCTATATTTCTCTTGCCGAAAAAGAAAAAACTCAAGAAGAAGAAGTTGTTTTTAATGATCCAGTTCTTTTTAATAAAGCGATTCATTTCACCTTGGAAGTTAAAAAGGAGCTAGAAGAAAAATACGGCCTTTCTTATCTACAAAGAGAGGGTTTGAAAGTGTATACTTCTCTCGATTGGAATCTCCAACAACAAGCTCAAGAAACCATGGAGTCAGCCATTGAAGATAATAAGCTCTACCATATTTACAATGGAGCTTTAGTTGCTATTGAGCCAAAAACGGGACAAATATTAAGCATGGTTGGATCAAAAAATTATTTTGCAGAATCTTATCCAGCAAACTGTGAAAATACCCCTGCGCAATGTTTGTTTAATCCTAAGTTTAATGTTGCCACCCTGGGAAAACGACACCCAGGTTCAGCCTTAAAGCCATTTGTTTACGCAACTGCTTTTCAGAAAGGTTTTTCCGATAACTACATTGTCGTTGACGAAAAAACCGATTTTGGAATATGGGGAGAGGAAAGATATATTCCTAAAAACTATGACAATTTCTTTCGGGGACCAATAACTCTTCGGTCTGCTCTCGCTCAATCCTTAAATATACCCGCTGTTAAAGTTTTTATGAACCTAGCAGGAATTGAAGATAGCTTAACAACAATGCGTCAATCCGGAATAACTTCTGATTTACCAGCTGTTCCCTCAATTGTTCTTGGTGGTGGCGAAATAAAACTTATTGATCTTACTTCTGCTTACGGTGTTTTCGCCACCAAGGGATTAAGAGTTCCTCCGGTTTATATCGTGAAAATCGAGGATCGGGAAAACAATGTAATATACTCTAGTTATTCCACGAATCACAGAAGGGTTTTGAGTCAGGAAACGGCTCAAACTATTACTAGTATTCTATCTGACGAAGACGCTCGCGCTCCAATGTTTGGTTATAATTCTAACTTATATATCCCTGGTTATGATGTCGCCGTAAAAACAGGAACAACCCAAAAATATGTTGACTTTTGGTCAGTCGGTTACAACGAAGATCTAGTTGTCGGTCTTTGGATGGGGAACAACAATCAAGAACCAATGGCCCATATTCCTTCCGTAGTTCCCGCAGGAAAGACGTGGAATGAATTCACGCAATACGCCCTTCAATACCTAGATAAACAAAAATCCTCCGGAGAATAATTTCCAGAGGATTTAAGGCGTTGAGTTAAGTTTCTTACGACTTAATTGGCATCAAAATATAAAAGTAGGATTCATCTTCTGCTGATTTTATTAAACAGGCTTTTTCTTGATCAACAAAGCTCAGAACAACTTCCTTGCTGTTAATGTTTGTTAAAGCATCTGTTAAAAACCTACAATCAAAAGATATTTTAAGATCATCACCCTTCAACTCTATAGGAAGAGAAGATTCGCTTTTTCCAATACGTGCGCTTTGGGCTTCGATTATCAGTTTTTTTTCTTTAGAAGATATATTTAATTTAACCTCATTAACTCTATCGCTAAAGACGCTAGCAGTCTTAACCCTTGATAGAAAATCTTTCCTATCAACCTTTAAAACAAAATTATATTTCTTTGGGATAATTTCCTGATAATTCGGATAACTTCCTTCCACTAATCTAGAAATTACTCGAACACGAGGATGTTCTGTCTCTGTCATCGGCGTTTCGAATAAAATTTGACCAGAGGAAAAGCAAATCTTAATTGATTGACTTTCATCCGCTAAAACAGCAATTAAATGCTGAGCTGTTTTGTGAGGAAGAATTAATCCAATCGATTTTTTAATTGTGTTCTTGCTTTTTAAGGAAATGGTTTTCTGGGATAAACGAAAACTATCTGTTGCTGCTATTAATATCTTATCCTTAGAAAAATTAAGATAAATCCCAGAAATTTCTGGACGAGTTTCTGATAAAGCTACGCAATTAACAACCTGTTCAAGCCCATGACAGAAGTCAGCGCTATTCAATTCAAGACATTCCTTTTCTTCTATCCCCGGAATAAGAGGGAATTCCTCTACTTTTAATCCTTGTAAGCTATTTTTACTAATTTTGTCTTGGATTAATAACGACTCTTTATTGCTTTGCAAGCTAAGCTTTGAAGAAGTTATCGATTTAATAAGATTTGAAAAATTTCTTGCTGGGATAACAATTTCTCCTTCTTTCTCAACTTTTGCTAAAGCCCACCAATCAATTGCGACTTCTAAATCAGTTGCCGTAAGATGAAGAAAGTTTTTTTCGGCTTTCACCATAATCCCTTCAAGAATAGGAAGGCTAGTTGTTTTCGCAATCGTTCGACTAACGATATTTATTCCATAGTTCAATTTTTCTCGGAGAACTTGTAATTTCATAATAATAATATAGATTAATTATTTAAAAAGAATTATTGTTATTAGGAAGATGGAATAAGTTAATAAGTAATACTTTTCTCTGATTTTTTAAGGATTAGAAGTGTTTTTAAGGATGGATATGCTGTGGATAAATTCTTCAAAAGATAGGGACTAATATTCTTGGTTTTTTTTGAGGTTAAAGTTTTAAACAACTTACTCACTTTTCTTACTCAGATTTTCCTCAACTTATCCAGAGTAAATTCTTTCTCTGATAAGATGAATCTCTTCTGCGATTCGTTGGTCTTGTTCAATGGCAGAAGATATTTTTTGACAAGCATACATAGCTGTTGTATGGTCACGTCCTCCGAAGGTTTCTCCAATACTAGGGTAAGATTTTCGTAATTCTTCTCTTAATAAATACATGGCTACTTGTCTTGGTTGAGCGATATCCCTTCTTCGGCTAGAAGAAAAAATTTGCTTAATATCAAGACTATAAAACCTCGAAACAGATTCAATTATTTTTTTAACAGTCGTTGTTTTTGTTGGGGATTGAACTAAATCACGAAGGAGAATTTTTATTTTTTTAATATCAGGTAATTCTCCGTATAACTTCTGAAAAGCGCAGAGACGATTTACAGCCCCTTCTAATTCACGAACGTTGTTTTGAACATTAAAGGCGATATATTCCAGAACATCTTGATCGGGACATACACCACTTTCTTGAATTTTCGATTCTAAAACAGCAAGTCGACTTTCGTATTCTGGGCGACTTATATCAGCGATCATTCCTCCTTCGAATCGAGATTGTAATCTTTTTTCCAAAGTGGGAATAGCGCTAGGCAAACGATCAGAAGAAAGAACGATTTGTTTATTTTTTTGGTAAAGAGCGTTAAAAAGATGGAAAAATTCTTCTTGGGTTTTTTCTTTTCCTGACAAAAATTGAACGTCGTCAACAATTAAAACGTCAAGATTTTGTAATTCAGATTTTAATTTTTCAATTGATTTTCCTCTAATAGAAGCAACGATTCGCGAAACAAATTTTCCAGTAGAAGTATATTCTATTTTACTAGATTTATTCTTTTCCTTGATATTATTACCAATAGCCTGAAGGAGATGTGTCTTTCCGAGACCGACCCCTCCGTATATAAACAAGGGATTATAAGCGTGTCCAGGATCTTCTGAAACTGCCCAAGCAGCAGCATGAGCTAATTCATTAAAAGGGGCGGTTACGTATTGTTGGAAAGTATAGCGAGGATTGAGGCCAGTATTTTGATTTGTCCGCAATTGTTCAAAAGAGGATTGACTATTTCTTGTTATTTGGGGAGCTAAAGAAGCCTCAACTTCTTCTTCTTCTAGGTGAACGATAGTATAATGTATTTTTTTAATAGTGGAGTCTAATTCCTGGAGAATTTTTAAAATAGAAGAATGGTATCTTTTGCTTAACCACTCTTTCGAAAAATTATTAGGGACAGAAATAGAAACTTCTTGATCGGTTTTCTCGATAATTTTTGTATTCTTAAACCAAGTCGCGAAGTTTGCTGGAGAAACTTTAAATTGTAGTTGGGCTAAGACAGATTGCCACAATTCTTCCTTAGTCATATTTTTTATTGTAGCATAAAATTGCAAGCTTTCCCAAAACTCCCCACAACATCAACAAAAACGAAATTTTGTTAATAACCTGTGTATAAACTGAGCAATACAAACAGATTGACCAAAGGTGGCTTGGTTGTTATTCTAATAGAAAATCTTTTTGTCTTATGTTATCTCGACTCAACCGTTTAACTCGAAATAAAGATTTTCAACGAATTTACGATCATGGGCAAACTTGCCGTGGCCCTTATTTAATGATCAAGGTTTTAAAAAATGAGTTATCGATTAATCGCCTCGGAATAGTGGTTAGTAAAAAGATTTCTAAAAAGGCAGTTACTCGTAACAAAATTAAACGTTGGATAAGATACCTATTTAGTCAGGAGCTTTTTCAATTAAGGCCAGGATATGATATCATGGTGATTACTTATCCGAAAATTAGAAACCAAGAATACAAAACAATCAAAGAGAACCTAATGGAAGTTTTTAAAAAAGCTAAATTATTGTAAAGTTATGTCGATTATTTCTATTTTTAATTTATTCTTGTATCAGCCTTCTTTTAATTTGTTAATCTTGCTGTACGTTTATATTCCTGGACACGATTTAGGGGTGGCGGTCATCGTTCTCACAATATTGGTGCGTCTACTCTTTTATCCTCTTTCTGTTAAATCAATTAAAACCCAAGAGGCAATGAATAAAATACAGCCTCGCTTAAAAGAAGTAAAAGAGAAGTTTAAGAATGACGTCCAGAAGCAATCAGCAGAGATGATGGCGCTTTATAAAAAACACAACATTAGTCCTTGGTCTAATTTTCTTTTGATGCTTATCCAGATCCCGGTCATAATCGCTTTGTTTCAAGTCTTTTCTCGTGGTTTTGGTCCAGAGATTCTACAACCAAATCTTTATTCCTTTATTGCCATGCCAGATTTATCTTCTCCGACTTTATTCGGAATTCTTAATTTGACCCAATCAAACATGGTGGTGGCTGTTTTAGCCGGAGTGACTCAGTTTTTCCAGACAAAAATGATTACACCCTCTTCTAAAAAAGAGAAGGGAGAATCAAAGAAAGCAACGGGAGCAGGAATGCAAAAGTCTATGCTTTATTTTTTCCCTCTTTTTACCATTTATATTCTTTCGCGCTTAAATTCAGCCGTTGGTCTATACTGGCTAACTAGCAATCTTTTTGCTCTAGTTCAGCAATACTATTTACTTAAGCGCAAACATGATTAAAGGAAAAGAATTGAAATTAGTTCAAGAAATTGTCCAGAATTTTTTCCAACAAATGCTGCTTGAATGTTCGGCGAAGGTTAAAGGCTCTTCTCCGGGGACAATCAATATCGAAATAGAAGTTGAGGAAGCACCAATATTAATTGGAATAAATGGAGAAACGCTTTTGAGCATTCAAAGTTTATTGAAGAAAATTCTAACAAAAAGACTAGATCGGTTAATTTTTGTGGATTTTGATATTAACGGTTATAAAAAAACAAAATCAAAGCAACTTAAAGACTCGGCGGCAACTACTGCCGATCAGGTTGCTTTGACTGGAGTGAAAGAAGTTCTTCCTTCAATGTTTTCCTGGGAGAGGAGAATTGTTCATCTTGCTCTTATCGAGCGAAAAGATGTTTACACGGAAAGCGAAGGACAAGGAAAGGAGAGAAGAGTAATTATCAAACCGACCTCCTAAACTCTATTGAGATATACCCTGTTCGACGACAGGGATAATAGAAATACGTCCTACTTTTGGGCGAAAAGCTTCAGTTCCTCGCAAGATGGAACTGCTTTTTAAATCAGTGGTGCTATCCCTAAAAACCTGACAATCAGCACCAGCGTTTTCCTCATTATTATAGAGAGTGTCGTTACTCAATACCACCCAATAGCTTCCATCGACTTTGACGGAATAAATTCGTTCAAGGCCATTCCACGGATAATTAATCTCTTCTTCCCAGAAGTATTCGTGTCCATTTTGAATTTCGGCAGCAGAAATAGTGTGGCAACCAGCTCCGCTAACGTCGGTTGCGAAATCAAGGTTTTGGCAAAAAGTAACCCCACCTTTTAATTCTTTGCTGAACTGACGGGCAAAAACTTCAACACTGCGAATGCGACTCGGTTCAATATCTAGATCATCTAAGGCAGTGCATTTAGGAAGGATAGTGTAATTAATGTTTTCTGCGAGATTGTGGGTGTCTACTTCCCTTCCTTCGTGAACAATACCACATTGGCCCTCTCCTCCAGTCTTGGTATGAAAGACTCCTCCCCAATAAATATCAGGAGAATAATAATCAAGAGTGTCATTGTCATGACTAGATATCCAACCCTCAGCATTATTATAAGTAAAGCGAAAGCGGAGGGATTCAGTGTGATCATTGAAAAGCCCTAAGTCGCTGCTTCCTATTCCAATTGGCAAAGGAAGATTATTTGGATAATCTTCAAAATTTATTCGGCAACCTCCGCCAAATATTCCTGCTGATGGGAATAACACTAATCCGGAAATTAAATCGTCGAAGTAGATAGATTTGGGGTTAGAAAAGAGTTCTTGGCGAGTATTTCCGCTCGCATCAACGAAATTATTTTCTATCGTTGTAAACGCTCCTCCGGCATAGTTATATTCAGGGAAAAGAAAAATAGCGCTTAATTCTTCTTTGGGGCTTTCGATTTCAACGAAGTCTATCTCGAAATCGGCTGGTAAAATAATTTCGGGAGTACTCTCTCTGATACAAAAGAGATCTTGTTTGCCCGTGTCGACATCTGGCTTGCTATATAAGCAAATGCCGTGAGCGGGAATAAGAGGTTCGTCGGTTATTCCTACAAGGCTCGGATTAATCGTGTGAACGACTAGATAAGACCCTAAAACGATCACAATCCCGAAAAGCCCGCCGTAAATTTTAGTTCGAGCGTTTTTCATTTTTGTTACCGAGCCAGCGGAAATCAAGTAAGAAATTCCTCCGTAAACAAGAATAACAAAAGCAATTATTCCAACGCTCTCGATAGCGAAATAAAATAAATAACTAAGATAAGCAGAGCCGTCAGCATCTGTTGAGGGAGCAGCTTGGCCACCAGGGAGAGTCGGATAATGAATCTCCAGTTCTCGAGCGAAAAGAGAGTCTGTTTTAATAGTAAAAAAAGTTCCGATTAAAACAAGGCAAATAAAAACGATAAAAAGATATTTTGAGAAAGTTTTCATTTTTAATAAATTAATTTTGATTTAATTTTCCTCTTCTCCTGCCTCTGCGCAGAAGTAATTCAGCATCAGGTCTTTAACGGCTTCTTGACAGATTAGACCGTCTTGATTTTCCGAGCAAGCTTTCTTTTCGTCTTCTGATAAAGCATTGTTCCCATAAGGGGAATCGCTATTATAGGGATAGCAATTTTTGAAATCGGGGAAGATAGTAATTCGAGAAGTGGATAGCTTATCAAGCAAAATCGAACAACTAAATAAGTCTTTAGTGGTTGCGTTTTCTCCGAACCCAGTAATGCAAGTTTCTAGCTTTTGGCGAACGTTCATTAGTTGATTGATTAACTCTGTCCTGCTTGGATCATCTTCTTTCAAATTCTTAGCTTCAATTAAATCAATTAGATGATCAGTTCTCTTTTTAACTGATCTCTCTTCTTCTTCGAACCACTGGTTAACCTCAGCGCTTCTCCTAAAAATTATGCTTAATGGACAAGGATGCATCTCCATACTGGGGGCATTACAAGTACTACACGGACAACCAGGACAAGCACCACAATCATTACATCGACAACCATGAGTAGTGTAACAACCCCCACGCTTGCAATGAGTGGCAGCAGAGTCTTGGGTTGTTATCGTTCCAGAATTACATAGACAGCGAGGGGGTAAATTATAGAGAGTGCATTGATTCCCGGGATCTTTCTTGTCATAAACCGGACAAGCTTCTTCGGGGACAGAGGTTTCGACTAGGGTAGTTAGTTCAGGAATGAGTTTTTCAATATAGGCTTCGGCGTCATCAATTAACTCGCCGATTGAAGCAGTCCCAACAGGAAAACCATCTTCTATTTCGGTGTCAACAACGCCTTCTGTAATATTTTGGCGGGCAGTGATTTTCTCTGCTCGTTCAGAAAAAGGTTTCGGGCAATAAAAAGTAAAAGCGTCTTGATCAAAGACATAACATTCTCGTTCTTCTCCTTGATTTTCGTTAGTTTCTGGTTCAACTCGGCAAATGATCCCTTCTTCGTCAGATGGCATTCTTTCGTCTTTCCCTTGCTCGTTATTTATGAGGTATTTTGAACATTTATAACTCGTCTGGGTTTGATTGTTCCACCATTGTTCAACTTCAGTCCCCTTTTCCAGTTTATCAAGATCACAATCTCCACACGAGATTTTCTCCCCATCTTCTTCGCAATCTTTGCAGTTAAAATCTCGACAATACTTTGTGATATCAAGTTGTTGTTCTTGATCACATTCTTCTCCCCATTGATGTGGTTGATCGTTAAGGCAGAAGACAAATTGTTTCGTCCTTTCTTTGGTAATTTCTTTGATGTCGTAAAAAGCGGAATGGCTTATTATTGTTTGATATTGACAATCGCTTTTATAAAGGCCCTCTGCTTTTTCAAGATAAGATAAATCTACCTCGAGGCTGGATTTATAGGCTGGAAGAAAATGATAAGCGAGGTATCTTAATTTATTAACAGTAGTTAGTTGAGAATAATCTTCCGTAGAAACGTGGACTAATTCACTATCTTCTAAGCAGTTGTGTCCACCAATAACTTGCTTCATGTTTAGAACCTTTTCTCGAATTTGATTCATTTCTCCGCGACCTGGACAAGGATCTCCCGAGCAAACAGCTCCACAGCGACAACTTCCTGCGGGGGGACAGGGACAGCCACCACAACTACAATACCCACAAGCACATTGCTGGGATAAGTCCGCTAATCTTTTTGATTTGTCGCGAAGTTCTTTTCCTTTAATTTGGATCGCTTCGCTAATTCTCTTGAGACAGTCTAGGCGATCATTTCGAGTGATTGGCTGTGCTTCATTGAGAAAGTCTCCTTCATCATCAAAGGCGTAACATAGATAGGCAATTTCAGCGTCTTCGGCTATAGCGTTGGGCCATTGTTCCGGAAAATCAACTTTCATTTTTTCGGCAATTCTTTCCAATTCCCCTAGGGGAATTGGTGGAGAGAGATTAAACTGGTCGTAACGGCAGTCAGCTAGTTCACCAGAATCATCAAAACAACTAATGTTCTTAGCTAAAATTCGTTCTTCTAACAACATTCCAAAGGGAATCTCTTGAAAACCAAAAACAGTTTCTTCGGAAGGAGGGGGAGGGCTTGGTTCTTCTATAGTTCCTGGAGGAAGTTCATTAAGGATCGGTTGGAGTAGCTGAGGGTTTATTGTTTGGAGAATGAGATAAGAAAAAACGACAATCATTAATCCAGCTATTCCACCAATTATTTGTTTTTGAGCAGAACTCTTTGCCGCAACAGAACTGGTCGAAAAAAGATATTTTATCCCACCATAAATCAAAACCGCGAGAGAGATAATCCCGATTGATCTGATGCTGTAATCAAAAACGGTTCCGATTAGATTAGAAAAATCTTCTTCGGCAGCAAAAACGGAGGAAGGAAAAGAAATCAAGCAAAAAATATTTATCAAAAAAAAGAAGGCAATGCTTTTTTTAATTATCTTGGTAGTCATTTTTTTAAAATTACCTTAATTATCATTCTTGATTGTTAAATAAACTGTCACGATCCAAGATGCGGCAATATCTCCGAAGATGGGAATCGATTCGACCAAGGTAGGAAGAACGCTTCGTTTTAGTAATCTTTTTAATATTTTCGCTGATTTTCCTTTTATTTGACCAGAACGCATTAAAGTCCAAATACCAAAAATAATTAAGCCGGCGATATCAAGAATCACGGAAAGAACCAAGCCGATCGGCGCCAAGACAATAGTTATGGACAGGATAAGGCAGATAACTCCTCCTAAATCAAGAAGTCCGGCAATAAAAAACATTAAAACAGCAATGGGGGATAAAAAACTAGGAGAATTATCTTCCATAATTTAAATTTCTTTTTTGATCATTCGTTTGGCTTCTTGAATCTTGGCAACCTCGGATGGATTAGTAGTGATAATTTGATCTTCGGCATAGGAAGCAACTACTTGCATTGCTACTCTTTTTGTCCCCGCAAAGAAAATTCCTTCTCCGACTTGAGTTGAGAGAAGAAGTTCTTTCTCTCTGTTTGTCAGCCCAAAAGTTTCTTGAATTAATCCAATCGAAGCAGAGGACTGCTTCATTAGTAATTGAAGGGAAGAATTGTTAATAATTGGTTTCCCGTAACGTGAACCCATGAAGTCACTAACGTCCTGCGTAATGGTTGTTAGGCCGAGCCAATATTTTCGGGCTCTTTTAGCCATGCCGAAAAGAAAAGAGGCGCCATCTTCTGTTTTCATAATCCACCAAGCTTCGTCAATAACAATAACCCTTTTCTTTAATGTTCCGCGAACGGAACTCCAAATGTGATGAAGGATAATATACATGGCAATTGGTCTCAAGTCATCGCTCATGTTTTTAATGCCGAAAACGATTAATTTATTGTTCATATCGACATTAGTGGGTTGATTGAAAAAATTAGCATAACTCCCTCGAGTGTATTTACGTACTCTGCGCAACAAAGACTGAGCTCCATCCATGCTTTCAAGCACTTCTTCGAAATCTTGCATTAAAGGAGGTTTAAGTCGAGAGAAGTCTGTTCGTGAGGTAATATCGCAAGCAGCGTAAGTGGCCGTAAGGGCTTGATCAATAATTGCATCTTCTTCAGGGGTTAAGCCCCCCAACATTGTTCGAAAGAGTCCTACTAGATCAATGACGTTACGCCGAATAACATTGGCAGGATCTTCATCGGCCGTTGGTTGCGGCAAATCGAAGGCATTAAGGTGATTGGGAGAAGAAAGAGAAATATGGAAATAAGATCCATCAACGGCGTCGGAAAGATATTTGTATTCATTTTCTGGGTCAATAACCATGACATCCACCCCTTCCATCAATTGGCGTAGAATTTCTAGCTTAGCGAAATAACTTTTGCCTCCTCCACTTTTTCCAAAAATAACCTCATTGGCATTTTCTAAAGAGAAGCGGTCGAAAAGAATAAGCGAATTATTGTGCCTATTGATGCCAAAGAGAATTCCTTTATTGGAACTCAAGTCGAAAGAGATAAAAGGAAACATGCTCGAAAGAGGAGAGGTGTTCATTAAGGTGTGAACTTGTAATTGGTCGAGGCCATAAGGTGAACAACTAGTAAATCCTTCTATTTGCTGGAAAGAGGCTGGTTTAAGGTAAATCAGGCGCGACTCAAGAATAGCTCGGACATCTGTTTCTACATCCCTTAATTCATCAGTTGAAGCGCCATAAAGATTGAGATAAATTCCAACCCGAAACATTCTTTCTTGAGCATTTTTTAAGCTGGATCGAAGTGATTCGACATCTTGGTAGGCTGTTTCTAATCCGGGATCACGGACAAAGCCCTTGCCTTCTCGGTCAATCATTTCAGCTTGAACTTCGGCAGATTTTTTTCTTAATTTCTTTAAAATAGAAGTGGTTTCAACTGGATGGAGAAAGAAGGTAAGATCAAGAGGCGAAGTTAGATTAATAATAGGCGATAGCCATCCAACTGATAAATAACGAGGATAAGAAAAAACAAAAAAAGTTTTTAATTGTTGTTTTTCAATTTCGACGTGATCTTTTTGTATCTTAACGGAAGAAGGAGCAATGAGGTCACGGCTAGTTACTGCTTTGCTAACGGGAATCGTATTTCCTCCCAGGGAGGAAAATAGGTTTTTAAGTAAAGTTGATTTCATTTAACGTCTTCTGTTAATTCTGGCATAATAGAGGGATAATATCCTACTTCGGCCGAATGTGGATGATACCAAGCCCAAAGCAACTCGATTAATTCGGGGGTTGTTAGTGGGGATGAATTTAATCCACATCGCCTTAAACCAATAGAAACAAACTCCATTCTTTGCCTTAACTGAGTCCTTGCTCTTTCGAAGGCTGATTCAGGAATTAATTCTTCTTGTTTTTTGGAAGCCAATAGTCTCTTGAATGAACTTGATCCCTCTACCTCAATTAGAGTGTAAGGAACAATCACTAAAAACCTTTTACTCATGATGGTTCCCCGATTAATAATTTTAGCAACAAAGCGTCTATAGTCAGCAGTTTGAATGCGCAATAGTTCGTTAGTTTGATTTTCTTCCAAGGTTTTCACTTTTTCGAGGTAGCCAGTTAAGTTCACTCGGCGAGATTGAACGGAAATCTGAGTATCGAAATCAAGAGAATTGATAAAATTTTGGAATTGAAAAATGATAGCCTCTTGTTCATCGTTTGATTTAAGGGCAAAGTTCGAAGAAGAGAGCATGAGAATTCCTCGCAAAGCTTTGTTTTTTAAAATAATAACGCCATCTTTAATCTCCTGGAAAGGAAGGAATTCTTGTGTTGTTGCCTTATCGCCCATGTTTTTTTAAATCTAATTTATTTTTGAGACGAGACAACTGACTCAACGGAGCAATAGCCAAGACATCTCTTTGTTTTTTTCCTTGAATTTCGGGAGGTTCTTTTTTAGAAACTACGGGAATGGGTAGGGTCATCTCTTTCCTTTTCCATAAGTAAATTTTGGGTCCAAGAATATATTTAAAAATACTCTCTATAAAAACAGACAAAGGACGACTATTCGGACGGAGAAAGGCTAAGCTTGTAGTAATAATAGCGACAATGGCAATTGCTACCCAAAAAGCTGAACTAGGAAGAAAAAAGTAGAGAACAAAAAGCAACAAAGCCCCTCCTCCCAGGAAGAGTAATTGTTTAAACCGTAGGGGACCAACAATCTTTGGTTCTCTCTCAATAAATTTTGGGACTAGGTATTGCATTAAT
>Ga0307990_1000301_pt1 | contig 47270 bp, 34 predicted proteins | sample EllFjometagen129_FD_203168 | JGI IMG/M metagenome (GOLD analysis project Ga0307990, IMG submission 203168) | Marine microbial communities from Ellis Fjord, Antarctic Ocean - #129 | ecosystem: Environmental > Aquatic > Marine > Unclassified | place: Southern Ocean | collected 2014-10-08
CACTTTAAAATCAAAAACTCCGGTATCCCCGATTTTCGGGAGTAAATAATGCCGATGTAGAATCAAAGCTGATACAAGAAATTAAATGAATTGTATCGGCAATTTTGATTCACAATCGGTATTAACATCTAGCTATTTGCGGTGAATTTTTCGGATTAAAGGAATGTGGGCATTGCCCGGAGGTTTTGTTGAAATGGATGAAACGCTCAATACTGCCGTAGAGCGCGAATTGCATGAGGAAACAGGACTAAAGCTTACCGGATTTAAACAATTACATGCATTCGGAAATCTGGGTCGTGATCCAAGGGGACGCAATATTACTATCGTCTTTTATTTACGGATTCCTCACATAATCCCAGTAACCGGTGGGGATGATGCGGACGAAGCAAAATGGCATTCTATTGATGATTTGCCGAAACTTGCTTTTGACCATAAAGTGGTCATTGAAATGGGACGTGTTCAGTTGTAAAGGTTTTCCACGTTGTACTAATCCGCCGTTTGGCGGAGAAGTGAGTCGGATGAAGTGAAATCTATTGGAATCTCAAAAATTTTATCGGACAACAATGTTTTTAAGTTCATCTATTTTCGGCTAAATACCTTAAAATCAATTATTAATAGATTGTTTTGTTTTCCATGTTATAAAACATTGTTAAAAAATTAACAGCGTTACAAAAATAACATTATATTTGCAGCAGTAAAAGAAGTTATGGTTACAGTACATCAAATAAATAGGTTAGTAAATGGAATTATTCTGAACGGAACAGCACCTGATCAGGGTTTTTCCCATTGCTTTGCTTCCGATTTGATGAGCAATGTGTTGACAGTTGATAAAGAGGGCATGATTCTCTTAACAGGATTATCCACTTTGCAGACTATGCGTACTGCGGAAATGTCAAATGTTCACTGTGTGATTGTTGCCAGAGGAAAGCGTGTGACGAATGAAATGTTGAAATTAGCGAAAGAACATGGCATCGCTGTAATTTTTTGCTCATTTTCAATGTTTGCGGCTTCGGGGCGATTGTATGAAAATGGAATTAAACCGGTGTATTAATGAAAATGCAATTTCACATAGATGAGGGAGATTTTTCCGGAGCAGGAACTGCAAGTTCTGAGGTGAAAAAGGTTTTGAAGCAACTCAATATCTCACCAATGATTATTCGGCGTATTGCGGTTGCCCTTTACGAGGCTGAAGTAAATGTGGTTGCACATGCATATCGTGGAGTGATGAAGGTGAATATTGAATCTGATAAAATTCAGATTTGCATCGAAGATGAAGGCCCCGGAATTGAGGACATCGAGCTGGCAATGGAAGAAGGGTTTTCAACGGCTTCTGATAAAGTGAGGGAAATGGGATTCGGTGCAGGAATGGGATTGGCGAATATCAGACGCAATACCGATGAAATGAAGCTTTCATCCATTCCGGGAAAAGGAACAACAATTGGAATTTTAAGCATATGAATACGGACAAATATAACCATGCAATTCAGGTCGATACAACAACATGTATCGGATGCTCGCATTGCATGAAAGTATGTCCAACACAGGCAATCCGGATAATTGACGGGCATGCAAATATTCGTCCTGAACGTTGTGTCGATTGTGGTGAATGTTTTCGTGTTTGTCCTGTGGATGCAATCTATGTTCAGGATGATGATATGAGCATAATGAAGGAATTTGACTATCGTGTGGCACTCATTCCTTCGGTTTTTATCGGACAATTCCCAGCAGAATTTACCACCAGCCGTATTCTCGAAGCGGTTCATCAGCTCGGCTTTTACGAAGTATTTGAGGTGGAACTTGCCGTGGATTTGTTGAAAGAAGAATATCAAAGACAAGCTAAAACTACTGACAAGTTAAAGCCTCGGATTAGTTCGTATTGTCCTGCAATTATTCGCTTGATTCAGGTGGTTTTTCCTTCCTTAACTGAGCATATTCTGCAACTGAAAGCTCCACATGATATTGCTGCAATTATTTGCAAAGAAAAAATACAGGAAAAGCAGCAGGATGTTAAAAATGTAGGAATATTTTATATCACGCCCTGTGCATCTAAAATTGTTGCGGCCAGAGCTCCTGAAGGAGAGAATGAATCTCCCATAGATGGAGTTTTTAGCATGAATGCATTATATAATAAGGTGTATCAGATTTTGGTAAATGATGACAGAAATCAATGCCGAAAACATGTAGCTGATATGACACCGGACGCTGTCAATTGGTCATTGTCTGGATATGAACGGAAATATTTTAACGGGCGAACACTAGCAATTAACGGGATGGATAATGTGCTTGAATTTTTAGAAAAGCTGGAGTCCGGACAAATATCAGAAATCGATTTTCTTGAGCTTAGGGCGTGTGATCAAGGTTGTGCTGGAGGAATCCTTTGCCCCGGGAATCGGCTTCTTACCGTTGAGCGATTGGAGGAACGACAGAAACGACTTCAAAACCTGACTGACAAGGCACTGCTTAATCGCACTCCTGAATCGGCTTATGTTTCTGATTTACTCAGCGATGTGATGGGAAAAGCCAAAGAAAATATGATCTGGGTTACCTCTCAAGCGCATAAAAATATTGTGGCTGTTGCTTCGCTTAAAGAACTCAGTGCCATTGTCGTAGTGAATGAAAGAAAAGTTTCTCAGGATGTGATTGAACAAGCTGAAAAAGAAAATGTTAATATTATTGCCAGCGGTAGTGCAGCGTTTGAAACTGCTGGTTTGTTATTTGACTATTTGAATTCGTAAAATGAAGATGTTTAAAGCTGATTTGCATATTCACACTTGCCTCTCTCCATGTGGAGACTTGGATATGAGTCCGCGCAACATTGTTCGTGAAGCCATCGAAAAAGGTTTGGACATGATTGCAATCACGGATCATAACTCAACGCGCAATGTGAAAACATGTATGGAGGTCGCTGAAAACACAAATTTATTTGTCATTCCTGGTTGCGAAATGACATCTCAGGAAGAAGTTCACTGTCTGGGATACTTCCCGGATGTTAACAGTTTGGATGTTTTTCAATCTTACTTGGATACGCATCTCACTGATATTGAAAACAATCCGACGAAATTTGGATCTCAGGTGGCTGTTGATAAGTTTGATACAATAAATTACGAAGAAAGTCGTTTATTAGTGGCGGCGTTAAAACAGCCTTTAGAGGCAATCGTCGAACAAGTGATAGCACTGGGTGGAATTTTTGTTCCTGCCCATATTGATAAAACTAAAAATAGTGTGATCAGCCAGCTCGGGTTCCTACCCTACGGCTTGAATTATAATGCTCTGGAACTATCCCCGAATACCTGTCTATCTACATACAAGAGCATTCGACCCGAGTTGGCATCACACTTCTTCATTCAAAGTTCCGACGCACATTTTTTAAATGATATTGCCAAAGTCCACACAAAATTTTATATGCATTCCCTTGACTGGGAAAACTTTTCAGCAGCATTTCGTTCCGACTCCAAAAATTATTTTGAGGTGAATGGTTGATATTGCAATGCATCTGATGGATATTGCCCAAAATTCTATCCGGGCAAATGCTAAACATATTGATATTTCTTTTAGTGAAAGTCAATCAGCCAATGATCTGGTTTTTTGTATTTGTGATGATGGTGACGGAATGACTCCTGAGATGATTGAGAAAATAACCGATCCTTTTTTTACAACCCGTACAACCCGAAAAGTGGGTTTGGGTGTGCCATTTTTAAAGATGACTGCCGAACAAACCGGTGGCGATTTTCAACTTAAGTCTGAACCCGGAAAAGGAACAAAAATCAAGGCGAAATATATGACAAATCACATTGATTGCTTACCACTCGGAGACATCCCCGGGTATTTGATTTTGTTATTTATTGCAAATCCTGATCTGCAAATTTCATTTGAATATGGAATTGATAGCGAGAAATTTTTCGTGAGTACAGCAGAACTTGCCGCTCAAGGTGTTACAGACTTACAGAATGCAGAAATATCAGCTGCTATCAGAACATATGTGAAGGAAAATCTCGGCGAATTAGTGCGCATTCGAAAATCAAATAGCTTTTTATGTTGAAAAACATATATGTATCAGATCTTAAATTCTCTGATTCTTGCATCATAAATGACTTGATTGATAGCATGTTCAATGCTTGATTTTTAACCGATTGTTTTTGCGACAGGTGATGAGTTGTGAAACATGTTGTTAAACAAATAACAATGTTATGAAAATAACAAAAATTATGTAATTTTGCAGTCTAATAAACTTGTATTATATTGAATTTCTAAAATATTTGGAGGAATTAAAATGGCAAAAATTAAATCATTGGCAGACCTTAAAAAGAAACAGGAAGAGGTCAGGTCTAAACTGAATTTAAGAGACAAGGCCGATAATCCTGAATCTTTGGTTCAGATTAAAGTTGCAATGGCAACCTGTGGTATTGCTTCCGGCGCGAAGGAAATCATGGAATTTTTTGTGGATGAACTGGGAAAACGCAATATTGATGCAGTGGTCACTCAAACCGGTTGCATGGGGTATTGTTATGCAGAGCCTACCATTGAGGTTCAGCTGCCCGGTCAGGAGCCTATTGTTTACGGGTATGTTGACAGCAAAAAAGCAGATGAAATCATCGAGCTTTACATCAAAAAGGGCGAGTTAGTGGATGGAATTATTCCACAGAATTATGAAACCATTGATAATAAATAAAAAGGAGGACGTATCGAATGGCCAATTATAAGATGCATATTCTCGTTTGTGGTGGTACGGGTTGCCGTGCTTCACAAAGTGAGATGATTCTCGACAACCTTAAAACTGAGTTGGAGACTAAAGGATTGAGTGATGAAATTCAAGTCATTCAAACAGGATGTTTCGGATTTTGTGAAAAAGGTCCAATCGTGAAAATCATGCCGGACAATACATTCTATGTGGAGGTTACTCCTGAGGATGTAAAAGAAATTATTGATGAGCACATCATCAAAGGACGTAAAGTGAATCGTCTGTTATATACAGATCCTGATAACCAGGAGCATATAGCAGATTCAAAACACATGGGTTTCTATAAAAAACAATTGCGCATTGCTTTGCGTAATTGTGGGTTTATTGATCCTGAAAATATAGATGAAGCTATTGCTAAAGATGCCTATCAGGCGCTTGGTAAAGCTCTGACAGAAATGTCACCAGATCAGGTAATTGCTGTAATGAAAGATTCCGGTTTACGTGGTCGTGGAGGCGGTGGTTTTCCTGCCGGCTTGAAATGGGAGTTTGCAGCTAAAAATGCATCCGACCAAAAATATGTCGTGTGTAATGCCGATGAGGGTGATCCGGGTGCTTTCATGGATCGTTCCATTCTGGAAGGTGATCCCCATTCAGTACTCGAAGCAATGGCCCTTTGCGGATACAGTACCGGTGCAAATAAGGGTTTAATCTATATCCGTGCTGAATATCCACTTGCAATTGAGCGTTTGAAAATTGCAATAAAACAAGCCGAGGATTACGGTTTCCTCGGTAAAGATATTTTGAGTAGCGGATTTGATTTTGAAATTGAACTTCGCTATGGTGCCGGAGCATTTGTTTGCGGTGAGGAAACAGCCCTTATCCATTCTATGGAAGGTGAACGTGGCGAGCCTACCGTGAAACCTCCATTCCCTGCTGAATCCGGTTATCTAAATAAACCAACCAATGTGAATAATGTGGAAACTTTTGCAAATGTTCCTGTTATTCTCCTTAAAGGTGCTAAATGGTATAAATCAATCGGTACTGAAAAATCTTCAGGTACAAAAGTTTTTGCACTTGCCGGTAAAATTAATAACGTCGGACTGATTGAGGTGCCGATGGGAACAACCCTTCGCGAAGTGATTTTTGAAATCGGCGGCGGAATAAAAGACGGGAAAAAATTTAAAGCGGTTCAAACCGGTGGCCCTTCAGGTGGATGTTTGACAGAAAAACATCTCGATACTCACATTGATTTTGATAATCTGATTGAGGTTGGTTCTATGATGGGATCCGGTGGAATGATTGTGATGGATGAGGATGACTGTATGGTTTCCATGGCAAAATTTTACCTCGAATTTACTGTTGAAGAAAGTTGTGGGAAATGTTCCCCGTGCCGTATTGGAAATAAACGTCTGCATGAATTGCTGACAAAAATTACTGACGGTAAAGGAACAATGGAAGATTTAGACCTCTTACGCAATCTGAGTGAAGTCATTAAAGACACATCACTTTGCGGGTTAGGTCAGACTTCACCAAACCCGGTATTGTCAACAATGAGTAACTTCTGGGACGAGTATATTGAACACGTAACCGATAAAAAATGTCGTGCAGGACAATGTGCCGCACTCAAACAATATATTATTGATGAGGAAGCTTGTGTGGGTTGTACTGCATGTGCAAGAGTTTGTCCGGTAAATGCAATTTCCGGTGAGCGCAAAATGCCGCATGAAATTAATCAGGATATTTGTATCAAATGCAATGCATGCTATGAAAAATGTAAATTTAATGCAATCAGCATAAACTAAAAAAGGAGAATCAGTAATGGCTAAAGTAAATATAAGTATAGACGGAAGACCGCTGCAGGTAGAAGCGGGAACAACGGTTCTCAAAGCTGCCCGTGACCAAGGGATTACCATTCCAACACTTTGCTACATGCAGCTCGAAGACCTTTGTATTGAACATAATCCGGGTGGTTGTCGCTTGTGTACCGTTGAGGTTGAGGGAAGAAATAATCTTGCACCCTCATGTGTTACAAAAGTTTGGGAAGGAATGAGTATTAAAACGCATACACCACGCGTGATTAACGCACGGAAAACAGTGATGGAACTCATCCTTTCTGACCATCCATTTGATTGTCTCGTGTGTGCGAAAAACGGAACCTGTGATTTGCAAAAAATGGCTCAGGATCTGGGTATTCGTGAAATTCATTATAAAGGTGAACAATCAACTTACAAAGAAGATTATTCCCCGTCAATTATTCGGGATATGGATAAATGCATCATGTGTCGTCGTTGCGAAACAATGTGTAACGATGTACAAACTTGCGGTGTACTGTCCGGAATTTATCGCGGATTTGATGCAGTTGTTGCGCCTGCATATGAGCAAGACCTTGAAAAATCACCGTGTACATATTGCGGACAATGTGTTGCCGTATGTCCAACCGGTGCGTTAACTGAGGTTGATCATACGAACAAAGTTGTAAGAGCATTGGCTGACCCGAAAAAAACGGTGGTTGTACAAACTGCTCCGGCAGTACGTGCAGCTTTAGGCGAAGAGTTTGGCATGGAACCCGGAACTTTGGTTACCGGAAAAATGGTATCTGCTTTGCGTCGCTTAGGTTTTGACCAAGTATTTGATACCGATTTTGCTGCAGACCTTACCATTATGGAAGAAGGAACTGAGTTACTCGGTCGTTTGACAAAATTCCTGAAAGATGATAAGTCAGTGAAATTGCCTATCCTTACATCTTGTTGTCCGGCATGGGTACAGTTCTTTGAGCATAATTTCCCGGAAATGAAAGATATTCCGTCCACAGCAAAATCACCGCAACAAATGTTTGGTGCGATTGCAAAAACTTATCTTGCTGATAAAATTCAGGTGAAACGCGAAAATCTCGTTGTTGTATCTGTCATGCCTTGCCTTTCTAAAAAATACGAAGCACAACGCGATGAGTTTAAGGTTGACGGTAATCCGGATGTGGATTATTCAATTTCAACTCGTGAATTGGCACACTTGATTAAACAAAGCATTGGCGATTTGAAAAACCTTCCCGATGAAGATTTCGACCGTCCGATGGGAGAATCAACAGGTGCAGGTGTAATTTTTGGTGTAACCGGTGGTGTAATTGAAGCTGCTGTAAGAACTGCTTACGAAATACATACAGGAAAAGACCTTCCGAAAGTTGACTTTGATGAATTGCGCGGATTTGACGGTGTGCGTTCTGCTACCATTGACTTTGACGGTTTGCCGATTAACATTGGTATTGCTCACGGACTTGGTAATGCAAGAAAACTGCTCGAAGAAATTAAACGAGGAGAATCTCATTATCATGCCATTGAAATTATGGCTTGTCCCGGTGGATGTATTGGTGGAGGCGGACAACCGCTGCATCATGGTGACAGTTCAATTATCAAAAAGCGTGCTGAGGCAATTTATAAAGAAGATAAAGGCAAAGCAATTCGTAAATCTCACATGAATCCGGAAATTATCAAATTATATGAAGATTTCCTTGGTGAGCCGATGAGCGAAAAAGCGCATCATTTGTTGCACACCAGCTATTTTGATAAAAAGAAATCAACATTTATTGAATCTTAAAACCCTTGCATTATGTCTAGTGTAAAAATAAAACTCAAAGAAGCAGATATTAAGAAAATTCAGGAAATTTGTTCTGCTTTCAACAATGCCTCAGGTGAATTGATTAACGTTCTGCATAAATGTCAAGAGCATTTTGGATATCTACCGGCTGAGATTCAGGAAGTTGTTGCTTATGAATTGAATATTTCCACTGCGAAAGTATATGGAGTGGTCACCTTCTACTCATTTTTTACAATGACACCGAAAGGCCGTTTTCCAATTTCAATTTGTACCGGAACCGCATGTTATGTGCGTGGTGCAGAAAAAGTTTTGGACGAATTTAAGAAAGGACTGAAAATGGAAGTTGGAGAAACTTCTAAGGATGGGAAATTCTCTCTTTCATGCTTGAGATGCGTTGGTGCATGTGGTTTGGCACCGGTTGTATTAATTGGTGATAAAACTTATGGACGTGTATCTCCTGAAGAAGTGGCTGAAATCCTGAAAAAGTACGAAGAAAAAGAATAAGCATTGGATTTTGGTTATGGTAAAAACTCTCCGGCATAATTTGTTGGAGAGTTTTTTGGTTTGTAAGCTTATTGTAGATTGTTTCGCGGCAGGGCGGAGGCGCTTAGCTTGACGAGGTTGATGCCGTAGTGGCAGCTTTGAACCCGGCGACCGATGGCTTTGCCCGGCGAAGCGTTTTTCGCGAAGCCGGGAAGCCCGGAAGGAAAAGCATATGCCACAGGCAGAAACGTTGGCAACTAATAGACGCAGACCGTTTGCCGCCCAAATTCTCATGAATATCCCAAAAATTTAAGTAAATTCGTACAAAACTTATTTGTTATGAAATATATTGCTTTTGATATTCTTGAATCGTTTATGACGAAATGCCTTGAGAAAGCCGGGATTCCGCATGATGATGCTGCAATTGTGGCTGATGTATTAATTACTGCCGATAAACTTGGGATTGATTCTCACGGGATTAATCGTCTGAAACCAATTTATATTGACAGAATTGGTGACGGAATTTTGAATCCGCTGACTGAAATTGACGTGATAAAGCAGTTTGGTGCAACTGCCGTACTGGATGCCAATAACGGAATGGGGCATGTGGTAAGTAAAAAAGCGATGCAAATGGCTATTGATATGGCGAAAACGGCCGGAATTGGAATGGTTGCCGTGCGGAATTCATCGCATTACGGAATTGCCGGATATTATGGACTGATGGCGGAAAAAGAAAATATGATAGGAATTACGGGAACCAATGCTAGACCCTCAATTGCTCCGACTTTTGGGGTAGAAAATATGTTGGGAACCAATCCGCTGACTTTTGTAATGCCTTCTGATGAGGATTTTCCCTTCTTTTTGGATTGTGCAACATCGGTTTCGCAGCGTGGGAAATTTGAATATTATGAAAAGCACGGCAAACAATTGCCTGCAGGTTGGGTAATAAACCGCGACGGAAATACCATGACAGACCCGCAGGCCGTGCTGAAAGCCCTGGTTGCCAGAGAGGCTGCATTGACGCCACTTGGTGGAATTGGTGAAGATGGCGGCGGATACAAAGGGTATGGATACGCTACTGTGGTGGAAATTTTGTCTGCTGCCTTGCAGAGCGGCCAGTTTTTGAAAGCCCTTACCGGAATTCAGGACGGGAAAAAAGTGCCATACCGTTTGGGACATTTCTTTATTGCAGTAAATGTTGAGGCGTTTACCGAAATAGATGATTTTAAGAAAACCACAGGCGATATTTTGCGCGACTTACGAAATTCAGACTGTATGCCAGGACAGGATAAAATTTTTACTGCCGGCGAAAAAGAGCATCTTAACTTCTTGGAGCGCTCTAAGCACGGAGTGCCAATTCCTCCTGCCTTGATTGAAGAAATGAAAGGACTGGCGCAACGATTTGATTTACATGAATTTGATGAATACTTAGCCTAATGAAAACACATGTTGGAAGCTTCCCGTCACAAACCAGACAGCAAATTGCATATTATATTTGGACACCTGAGAAACCCGCAAAAGCTGTGCTGCAAATTATTCATGGTATGGCTGAACACTCATCCCGATACCACGATTTTGCTGAATTTTTATGCAATCAAGGGTATATTGTTGCTGCTGATGACCATGCTGGGCACGGGCAAACTGCGAAACAGAGCGAAAAATATGGATATTTTGATGAAAAGGAGGGTTGGAATAAAGTTTCACAGGATTTGATACGATTTAATCAGCAGTTGCATGATGTTTATAAGTTGCCGGTTTTTGTGCTTGGACATTCCATGGGCTCGTTTTTTGCGCGAACACTTATGATTCGCAAACCCGATATGGCAAAAGCCTGGATACTCAGCGGAACAGGTAATTTTACTCTGATTGAGCGTTTAGGTGGATTTGCGTTGGCAAATTTGAGCTTGTTCTTTAAAAATCCGGATGCGCCTGCCGGCTTTATGCATAAATTGAGTTTTGGTGCTTATAACAACAAATTTAAAGCGGAAAATAGCGAATACGCCTGGTTGAGTACTGATAAATCCATTGTTGAGGCGTACGAGAAAGATCCTTACTGCGGCGGTGTGTTTTCCGGTGCATTTTACCGGGATTTAATGTATGGTGTCAATTTTATTCATAACCGTTCGGACTTGAAAAAAATTCCAATAAACACTCGAATCTGTATTTTTTCTGGAAAAGATGACCCAGTAGGAAATTATGGCAAGGGCGTGGCTAAGGTGCATCGCAAATTTTTAGATTTGGGACTAAAGTCTGAACTAAAAGTGTATCCGGGGATGCGACATGAAATTTTGAATGAAACACAGCGCCAAGTCGTGTATGATGATATTTTGGAATGTCTATCAAACAATATGCAGTAATGATAAATGTTCAGTTGTGGTTTTAATACATAGCAATATCTATTCTTTGATTATAAATATGAATAAGTAAATGAAAGTACAGTATGCTTCTGATTTGCACATTGAGTTTTTTGAGAACAAAAGTTACTTGAAGAACAAACCCATATTACCGGTGGGTGACGTTTTGATTTTGGCAGGGGACATTGTCCCATTGGGCTTATTAGACCAGCATTATGATTTTTTTCAATACCTTTCTGATCATTTTGCAAACACCTACTGGATTGCCGGAAACCATGAGTATTATCAATTCAATCTTATAGAAAAGCAGGGTGTTTTTAATGAAAAAATTACCAATAATGTTCATCTAATAAATAATACGACGATACGAATAAATAATATTGATTTTTTATTTACGACCTTGTGGTCGCACATCAGCCCTAGAAACCAATGGGAAATACTAAATCGGATGAATGATTTTCATCTTATTAAATATGGTAATGACTTACTGTCTGTGGAACAATACAATATGTTGCATCAAAAGAGCCTGGAGTTTTTGAAAAGCGCATTGAATGTGCCGAAAGAAAATGCCAAAGTCGTGGTAAGTCATCATGTTCCAAGCTTTAAAAATTACCCTGAGCGGTATAAAGGCGATGTGTTGAATGAAGCTTTTGGGGTAGAATTATTTGATTTAATCCTTTCTTATTGTCCTGATTATTGGATTTATGGACATACACATTCTAATACTGAAATGTTCTCAATCGGTAAAACCAAATTGTTGACCAATCAATTGGGTTATTGTCGTTATAATGAACATGATTCTTTTGATACTCAAAAACATTTTATTCTCTGATAAGTAATATAATAACAGTTGCATTTACTAATTGAATTTAAGAACTTTAATGTTATTTTTATGGAGATATTAAATAATATGATAAGTGATATTGAAAATTGAAATCTATTTTTTATCTGCCGTAGCTAAGATAGTTTATTATGAGCAAAAAAAACTACATACTTGCACTCGACCAGGGAACCAGTAGTTCTCGTACCATTGTATTTGATACTAATTTTAGAATTTGTGCATCATACCAATTGGAAACCCGACAGTTTTTTCCCTCAGATGGTTGGGTGGAGCAAGATGCCGAGGAAATTTTTGCCCGTCAGATGGAGACTGCCGAAGTCGCAATTAAAAAGGCTGAAATACGTATTGATGACATTGTCGGAATCGGCATTACCAATCAGCGTGAGAGTTTTGTATTGTGGGATAAGACAAATGGGAAACCGGTTTATCATGCGATTATCTGGCAAGACAAACGTACTGCTCACATTTGTGAACGAATGCAGCAGCAGGAAATATCCCGAATCATCCGTCGTAAAACCGGGCTGGTCAGCGATCCGTATTTTTCAGCAACAAAGTTGCGTTGGTTATTCGAAAATCAGCCCGAATTGCTTGTCAGAGCACGAAACGGCGAATTGCTGTTCGGTACGATTGACAGCTGGTTGATATGGAAATTGAGCGGAGGTGCATATCATGTTACCGACGTTTCCAATGCATCGAGAACCATGTTGTTTAATATTCAAAATCTGCAATGGGATGCTGAGTTATTGGAATATTTTAATGTTCCCAAACAGATTTTGCCTAAAATAGTTGATTCTGCCGGAGAGCTCGCTTTTACCGATTCAAATTTGTTTTTCGGGAAGCAAATTCCAATTTCAGGGATCGCAGGAGATCAACAAGCTGCACTTTTCGGACAGGCTTGTTATCAAACCGGAATGGTAAAAAATACCTACGGAACAGGTTGTTTTATGCTGATGAATGTCGGAAGTACCTGTCCTGCAATTCGCGAAGACGGATTATTGCGGACCATTGCTTGGCGTATCGGAAATGATTTGACTTATGCTCTGGAAGGGTCTGTGTTTTTTGCCGGAGCTACCATTCAGTGGATGCGTGACCAGTTAAAAATTATCAATTCGGCAGTAGAATCGGAGGTTTTGGCTAAATCGGTGAAGGATACTTCAGGTGTGTATTTTGTTCCTGCCTTTGCAGGTTTGGGAACACCTTATTGGGATGCAGATGCCCGCGCATTGATTGTTGGGATGACCCAAGCAACAAATTCAGCACATATCGTACGTGCAGGTCTGGAATCCTTGGCATATCAAACCCGTGACGTGCTTGATTTAATGCAGGCATCAGCCGGTATCTCACTTGGTACGTTGCGGGTTGACGGAGGTGCTTCTGCCAATAATTTTCTTATGCAATTTCAAGCTGATATTCTCGGAAAATATGTTTCACGTCCCGAATTGGTTGAAACCACAGCGCTTGGAGCTGCTTTTTTAGCAGGTATAGGTGTTGGAATTACTGATATGGATAGCATTCAGCAGCTTTGGGTAGAGGGACAGTGTTTTAAACCGCAAATGTCAGAAACTGAACGTCAGAAAAAATACGAAGGCTGGAAACGGGCAGTTGAACGGAGCCGCGGTTGGTATGATAGTTAGCTTATGCCATAGATAATCCCAATGGAGATCGGACAAGCAATGTTTTGATCAATAACAGAATTTAATTTTAAAAGTGCATTGTCTCCTTTTAATCATAAATAGTGGGTGGATGCGATTAATCGCATCCACCCACTATTTATAAAATAAGCGCTTAAGCATTAACCCGGAAAATTCATGCCATTCCCTTTGTGCAGATTTGAATCATCTAAATCCACAGTCATATTTTTATATTTCAAGGCCCCTTAAAACATAAATCAACAGCTCCTTATGTTGACATCTAACTATTTGCGGTGAATTTTTCGGGTTAATCTGCTTTCGAACTTTCTTTCAATACCTGCTTATATTTTTTCGACTTGTCTGCACTCCAGTAATATTCTCCTTTCCACCAATGGATGACTTTCTTAGGAAGAAATTTCTCAAGATTACGATACAATACCACATCGTATTTACGATGGAAATTTACCCAGCATTCGTTGCATCCTGTTTGGTGTTTGTTATGTAGGTCTATCGTTGTTTTTTTATTGATGATTTCCAGCAAGCTTTCTTTGTGTAAATTTCCGAGGATTATTTGTTTGTTTTGGCAAATCGGAATGTCACCGTTCGGGTAGATAACTATGCTATCTTTAATGCTGTTACATGTTAGTTTAACATTGCCTTCCCGATAATGTGTGTATAATGCCATGAAATCATAATTTTCACTAAAATCGTGTACAAAATCAGGAATATCTGAAATCTGATAATCCAGCGATGTTGCTTTGCTTTCTTCTTGAGTATCAAAATATTCCATGCAATTGTATATTCCGATACGCATATCAATATTATGTGTTTTACAGACATCTGCCACATGTTTCATATCCTTAAAATTATTGAATGGCGTTAAGGTAAACATGACTGAAATCGGCAATTCGTCTTTCAGTGTTTCAATGACTCGAATCACTTTATCATATGCATCAATACCACGCATGTTCTCATAGGTATCCCTAGGGCCGTCAAGCGAAAGAAACAAACGCAGGGGTTTATATTTGCGGCAATAATCAATCAACTTTTCATCTGAAACTGCATTGCTCAACAAATCAAATTTTGGATGATGTTTTGATAAATAGTCGAGTATGGCTTCCGCTTCAGGATGCAGAAGAAATTCCCCGCCTTCAAGCCCGATTACTGTGTCTTTGCTAACCACCGGACTATTAATAATGCTTTTTATCTTTTCAAAAGACAAATGCATTTTTGGTTTTTTTGCCCAGATATAGCAATGTTTGCACTTAGAGTTGCAACGATCTGTGGCATATAACATAATGGTTGACAGTTTTTTATGTTTTGGGCGCAGGTTGTTATTTACCATGCGCATACCACGATTTATGTAATCTTTAAACTTATACATGAGCTTTTGTTTTGATGGTTTTAATCAGCTCAAACGTATCTTTCAGGCTGATTAGCGGGGATAAGTTTTTTGCTTTTTTGCCTTCGCAGAGATTTAAAAATTGACGAATTTCTTCATAAAATCCGGCAGAGTAAAGTTCATTATGATTCTGTACGGGTAAAAAGCTGTTTTTTTCGTACAGTGTCTGAGTCGATATTTTTGGTTTTTTTACTTTTTCTAGCGGAATGCCAAATAATTGTTCTGCTTTATTGGTTGCAGTTAGTTTGTCTGTGTTGAAGCTTTGATAATGAGCTTTATTACAAGTGATTTCAAAACGCTCACTTGCTTTTGCCCACCAGGCATTTGTGCTGAGTTCAATGCTTCCGATAAGATTGTTAGGATGCTTGACATGCAAAAAGATACATTCTGCACCTTTCCCTTTCTCGAAACGTTGCGCAGACACTAATTCAGCTTTTCCGTATAGATAATTCACAATATCCAGAGGATGAATAAACAAATCAGTAATTGCATCACCTTCAGGATAATATCCCGTCTGATATTTCAATGAGTATGTCTGTGGATTTCGCAGATTTTGTTTGAGTATTTGATATAGTGGCGCATAGCGTTTTTGCAATCCTGTCAGTAAAATGCCTTTGCTGGTTTTTTCGATTTCAATTAATTCCTGAAGCTCAACGATTGTTAGACAAGGTGGTTTTTCAACGAATACGTGTTTATCGTGCTCTAGTGCTTGTTTTGCCAATGAAAAATGTGATTCGGGATTTGCACAAATAAAAATACCACAGATTTCCGGATCATTTAACACGGCGTTATAATCAGAGCTTCCACTTATATGGTCGAAATTTTTATTAATGAGTGCTGCAGTTTCATTTGAATGAGATACAATGGTTTTGATTCGGACATTCAAATGTTGCAGTACCGGATAAAGATTATTTAAAGAATGATTCCCAATTCCGACAAACGCATATGTCCCGGTGTAATCTCTTTTTAGAAAATTTGCTTTTCTGATTCGCTTATATCGTTGAATTAAGGCTTGTAACATATTCTATTAAATACTAATTTGCATCAAAGATAGAGATAATTTCAAGAAATATGAATTACCTTGTGATAAAGCATTTTAATTGTATAAAAGAAAGATCCCTGATTTTTGAAAGTTTTCTCCGTTGAAATCAGTATAACGGACAAAGTACACATAACGTCCGGGTGGGGCTTTCTTGTTTTCTGTTGATCCGCTCCAGCCTTGAGTTTGGTCATTAGTTTTGAAGATTTCCATGCCCCAGCGGTCATATACGGCAAATTCATAATTTGATGACATTGCAAAAGAAACGGAGGGTTTGAATATGCGATTTTCAAGATTATATGAATTCGGGAAAAATGCATTGGGAAGATACACCCTTGGCTTATGTGAAACACAGATTTCATTGGATTTTGAGATGCCTTGGATTCCTATCGGATTTGTTGAGGCATCTTCTTTTGCCAGAATGAAATAGCAGTAGGTAAACGGAATAACTTCCATCTGGTTGTGTTTGTCTTTAACATAATTGGAAATATTAATAGAATAGTTTTGTTGTTCACTATTCAGCGAAATAATTCCATGTTCTGCATCATCACCATATAGGGATACGATTTGGTAAGATTCCAACTCACCTTGCCAAGATTCATAATTGTCCCATGCCAAATAATGATTGAGTTGGTCATCAGTATATCCGGATAATATAATGTTTGATGCAAGATTGCTAATGGCAGAAATTTTCTCGCAAGGGTCAAATGCCAATAGTCGATAATAATATTTTGTGCGTTCTGGTGTCACATTCGGATCAGTATGAAACAGTTTTGGCGAAGTTATATCCGTGATGGTTTTGATTGTTGAAAAATCTGCCGGAGTATCAATAGCGCGTTGGACTTTATATTTGATAGTTTCTCCCGCTGTATCTACAGAAAACCGCAATTCAATTTGATTGTTTTCAACGCTGGCGTAATCAGCATTAATAAAAGCAGGAGGAGTGTGCGCACTAGTAAAAACACAGGTTTCATTTGATGTTGCTTTTACTCCATCGGCGCGGACAGCTTCAACGTAATAGCAGTATTGCTGATTTGGTTGCAAAGCATCATCAAGATAGTTCGTTTTATCACCGCTGACAGAATTCAAATAGGCATAGCTTTCTCCGCTTTTGCGCCGATAAATATTATATGCCTTAACGGTTTCCCAACCATCGTATGCATTCCAGTCCAGATTTACTTCCAACTCACATTTGTCGTAATACGGGAATGCGTACATGGTTATGTGTGGATTCGTAAGCAGCGAAATATTATCTAAGGTGTCAAATGCGGCTAGTCGATAGGTTTCGGTTTGACCGTTCGCAAAGGATGAATTATTAATGACGGTAGTTGTCATTCTCCCGTAAACTGTATCTAAGTAATTTGTGATTCCTTCACTATTCACTTTAAAGATATAATAACCTGCAACATCCATAGAGTCGCTTGGAGCCCATTTGAGTTCAACCCGAGCCGGATTAGCTCCCGGGATGACGCTAGCTGACTCAAATTCAGGAGAATCGGGTACATCAACTTGAGAATGTGCCATTAAGGAAGTGAGAATGAGTAATATGAAAACGATATTATGTTTCATGCTATGCTTGCAATATACAAATGTTAAAATCAAATTGAAAATTTATTTTATAACGCGTTAAAATTATAAACGCAGTACAAAAGTAAATATTTCTTTCTAATAATAAGATGCGAAAAATCAGGAAAGGATGCCTTGATTTTCAAGTTTTTTTTGGGGGATAAGAATTTCTCAAAAAAAATAGGCCGAATTCATTTTTTGAATTCGGCTTATTTCCATAAAAACTATGTATTATTTTATAATCTGAACCGGAATACTGGCATCCTGGTTAGCTTTTGTAAGTTTCAATACATACATACCATTCGAAAGAGCATTTAGATTAATTCTCTGAATTTGATTTTCGATAATACCTTGATTCAGAACTTTTCCATCAATGCTGATGATTTCATATCTAACTTCTTGACAATTTTCAATCATCAGATAATTTGAGCTTGGATTCGGATAGACTGAAACATCGCCATCTCCAAAGTTAATGACATAGTCACCTTCAGAAATAATCAATGAATAGTTTTGCTGATCGTCATACATGCCATCAGAAACTTTAACTTTTATCGGTAATCCAAATGTACTTGTAACATCAGGTGTTCCTGTTAAATCAGCAGTTCCATCATCATTATCAGTCATTGTCATCCATCCAGGACTGTCAACAAGAGTAAATGTTAGATCGTCATCATCAGCGTCTTCTGCGGTTACATTATACGTGTAAACTTCTCCAACCACTGCGGTAGTTACTGCCTCTGATGTTATTTCAGGAGCCTGATTTGAAGTGAGTACAGTAATTGTAAAGTTTTGATAGCCATCTTCAGTGCCGTTAGATGCAACTAATTCAACATTGAAATCTTCGGTTTCCCCAGAAATCATAGGAGCAGTTCCGGTTAATACGCCGGTTCCATCATCATTGTCAGTTAAGCCTAACCATACCGGTATTTCAGTGTTGGACAATGTAAGTGCCAGTGCATTTGGATCTGTTGCGGCAATATTATATGTGTAAATTTCTCCTTCAACAATTTCTGTGACAGGTGAGGATGTGAAATAAGGGTCATCACCTTGTTGGATTCCTGCCCATTTGTAAATTCCACCGGTAGTTTCGCTTAAGTTGAAGCTTCCTGCCCAACCAGTATTGATGTCAAACATTTCAACATTTGTGTATTGAATTGAATCATCTAGTTGATTCCATGTCGTTCCGTAATCCAAACTATAAGAGGAGAAATTTTCTGGTATATTTTGTGAAATTTTGATGGAAACAAACATGCCGGGAACACCGGGAACTGCCGATAAATCTGAAGGTTGTTCTGCTTCAGGAATATTTACAACGGACCAGTTTTCACCATCAGTTGTTGTACGCATAGCCCAGCTTTCAACCTGTCCTGTGCTTTGATTTGTCACCTGTGCAATGATAGCGCCATTGTTTTCATCACTCATGCTAATCCGACTGATGTTTTCTTCTCCACTTTCCATCGCCGTCCAAGTTGCTCCTTTATCAGTAGTTTTGTATATACGACCTGTATTTGTTCCGAACCAGGCAACGTCTCCAACAGCATCATAAACACTAGTCCAACCCATTTCGTCAGTTACGGGGTCGGGAATGTTTGCTCCGTCAACTAATGTCCAGTTATCACCGCCATCGGTAGTTGTGTAAATTTCAAATTCTCCATTTATTGGGTCTCCCTGACAGAAACCTTCAGTTTCATTGAACATATGAATTACATTCGGGAAAGATGATGCATTGTCAAAAGGAGCTGTAGTTTGCTCAACCCAGTCTGCTCCACCATTAGATGTATGGTAAATTGCACCACCACCTGCAGTGTTATACATAACAAGCCATGCTTTCTGATCATCCACTGCTGTGATACAACCAGGAGCAAGTTCTGCTGGCGCATCAATAACTCCAGGTATCCAAGTTTCTCCACCATCACTAGTACGTGAAAAATCATTTGTGAAAGAACCACCGGTACCATCATATGTAAGTCCCCATGCAGTATTTGCATCGGCAATTGCAGTTTGCCAAACGCCACGGAATTGACTTTCAAATCCTGTGTTTTGTTCTATCCATGCGGATTCTGCTCCTCCGGAACCTGAACCTACAATAATAAATGCTGTTTTAATCTCTGTATCGGTGTTTGTGCCGTCAGAAGCTTCTAAACTAACTTGATAAACACCTTCAGTATCGTAAGTAATCAAACTAGGATGTTGCTCGGTTGAAACCGCCGGCATACCGCCTTCAAATGTCCATGACCATGACCATGAAGTAGGAGTTCCTGTGGTTAAATCAGTAAAGTCAACGGTACCATCAATTGGAATAACGACTTCACTTGCTTCAAAATCTGCAACAAGCGGTGCAATTGAATCAATCGCTGCCAGAATTGCGGCATGTGCATCAATCCGACCTGCACCAATACTGTCAACAAATGCAGTATTTTCAGCATCCACATTAGCACAAGTTGCTTTCAATAAATGGGTTAGTTCCTCGGGCGTAAGATCGGGATTTGCTGATAAAATCAAGCCACAAAGGCCTGATGTAACCGGAGCAGCCATTGATGTTCCTTGCATACAATCATATTGTCCTTCTACTCCATAATCTGCAGCGCCACCACCTGTTCCTGATAGCACAGACATTAAATCGCCTGCTACACTTGCAGTTGTTGATAACACGGCGAAGCCGCCAATTCCCCCAACTCCTTGGCTATAATATCCACCCGGAGCCAGTACATCTATCCAGGTTCCGTAGTTTGAAAAATCTGATTTATTGTCTCCAACATCGCAAGATCCTACTGCAATAACGTGTTCAAGTGCAGCCGGATATCCAATATAATTTACCGGAATATCAGGGTTCATTTCGGTTTCCATTCCATTTCCATTATTTCCTGCAGCGCCAACCATAACACAACCTTTGTTGTAAGCATAATTCACGGTATGTTGCATGGTAATAAAAAATTGTGGTGATCCCCATGACATATTAATGACATCTGCGCCATTATCAGCAGCCCAAACGATTCCTTCAAATCCTGCTGCCATTGCTTGTCCGTCAGATGCATCATCTCCGAGTTTTACTGCCATGATGCTTACATCATAACCAATGGATGCCACTCCAATTCCGTTGTCTGTTTCTGCACCGATAAGCCCTGCTCCATGAGTTCCATGGGACCAAATGTAAGTTGCTTCAGGTGGAGAAGGATCTGAATCTCCATTTCCTAAGTCAATTTGGGAAACAATTTTGTTTTGTAAATCAGGATGATTGACATCAATAGCATTATCTAATACAGCTACGACAATCTCAGTGTTTCCTGTTTCTAAATCCCATGCTGCTTCAGCGCCTATGAGTGTTAAGTGCCAGTTTGCATCTGCTGTTCCACCGAAGATGCCTCCGCCGCTTACTTCCCCGTAATACGGATCGTCGGGAACCATAGAAATCCGAAATAACGGAGCTTTCTCTGCATACTCTATTTCCGGCATGTTGTTCATGTCCTTAACCAATTGATCAACCTCATACATTTTTTCAAAATCCATACGGAAAATTCGTTGAAGAATATCCGATTCTGCACTTAAGAACGGCATGTTCAGATTTGAAATTTGGTACTCGTCAATCAAGTCCCTTAGAAAAAAGACATCTTTCGGATTGACATTTCCATCCTCATGTGAGATGTTTAATGCGACATCGTCATTGATTTTAAAATACACGCGACCGTCAACGCACCAATAGTCTACATTTTGTGCTAATACACTCACTGACAGCACGATGGCAATGATTGCTAAATAAATTCTTTTCATAATAAGTTTGATTTTACGGAATTATCCACGCCAAATGTAGTGATTATTATCATTTGTGCAAATTTTCTTTGCGCTAATAATATGTCTTTTCCCCGGTGGTCCCTTTAAACGTTGCACAATCAGACCCGCAGCACGCAGCCCCTGTTTTACAACACCTTTTGATGAATAAGTTAATAAAAGTGCTCCATTTTGCATGTGTTTTTCACTGATTCGTTTGAGAAATACTGCATCCCATGCTTCTGGATGCTTTTCCGGTGAAAACGGATCAAAATAAATGAGGTCAAATCGACGTGGAGGAATAAAATCTAAAAAATCTCGCTGTAATTTTTGGATTTCAAAAAAAATGGAAATCTGGGTGGTTTGATTCCACTGAGCTTCCGACAAATGATTGGCTGTCGTTTGAATATTTAATGGTAATGCAGAATTAAACTGTGATTGGATTTCTGCTGTTGGTGGATATTTTTCAATTCCCCAATAGCGAATCTTTATATGGTGTTGTTTTGCGGCTTCATAACTTAGTACGGCATTTAATCCAGTTCCATAACCAATTTCAAGAATATCAATGCTGGTTTTTGAGAACTGCAATAAGCCTTGTTCAATAAATATATGTCGGCTTTCGGTGATTGACCCGTGTGTTGAATGTAGGGATTCCCCGAAACTGTCATCATAGATTGTCGGCGAACCATCTGCCGTTTTTTGTATTTCCTGCATACCGTAAAATTACAATTAATATTTTACGGAAATAAGCATCTCATTAAAATCTATAAAAAATGCAGTGAATCCGTCAACTGACGGATTCACTGCATAAAATTGCCATTTTATATTATTTGAGCTTTATTTATGCGGGTTTTTCTACTTTCAAAACATCTGCAATTGCCTTCTCAAATGTCTCTTTAGGCAATGCACCTGCTGCCATCTGAGGTTTTCCGTCATTTGGAATAAAAAGCAAACTTGGAATACTACGAATGCCGAAAATTGCGGCTAATTCCTGTTGCTCTTCAGTATTCACTTTGTAAAAATCGACTTCGCCTTTATAGTCTTTGTCCAGTTCTTCAATAAGCGGCGCAACCATACGGCAGGGAGCACACCATTCTGCCCAAAAATCAATCAAAGCAGGTTTGTCTCCTTTGAATTTCCAGTCTTTTTCATTGGTGTAATCGAATACCTTTTCAATAAATGCTTCTTTTGTTAAATGTGTTACCATAATTTCTTTAATTTCAACGATTATTACTTTTCTACTGTGTTTGTTAAAATAACACAGAAAGTTTAAATTTGTTTATCTAAATAACAACGAATGAAATTGCATGATAATCTGATAGATACAAAATTATTTAGAATGATATCTGATGTGGCGGGGGAGTATGATCTCGAATTATGGCTTATCGGGGGCTATGTTCGGGACCTGTTTTTGCGCCGAAACTCGAAAGATATTGACATTGTCGTACTCGGAAATGGAATTGAAACTGCAAAAAAAATTGCTAAACACATACAGGCAGATCACTTGAGTATCTTTAAAAACTTCGGAACGGCACAGATTCAGCTTCAAGCGCATGAAATTGAAATAGTCGGGGCCAGAAAAGAGTCTTATCGTACGGATTCCAGAAAACCTTTGGTTGAAAACGGTTCGCTTGAGGATGACCAAAACCGGCGTGATTTTACCATTAATGCGATGGCTTTGAGTTTAAATCCTAAAAATTTTGGGGAGTTGACTGATCCTTTTGACGGTATGAGAGATTTGCAAAACAAAATCATTAAAACACCACTCGAGCCGGAAAAAACCTTTTCTGATGATCCGCTCAGAATGCTGCGGGCAATTCGATTTGCCAGCCAATTGGATTTTAATATTGAAGAAAAAACGTTTGGTGGAATTGTAAGTACAGCAGAGCGGATTCATATCATCTCTGAAGAGCGAATTGCAGAAGAATTAAATAAAATCATGACCTCTGATCATCCAGCGAAGGGAATGTTATTGCTTGAAAAAGCCGGATTGTTGGAGATTATCCTACCGGAATTGCATGCCCTGTCAGGTGTTGAAGTGCATAATAATAAAGCCCATAAAGACAATTTTAAACATTCGGTTCAGGTTTTAAATAATCTATCCCACGTTAGTGATGAACTTTGGTTGCGATGGGCAGCGCTTTTGCACGATATCGGAAAAACTGCAACTAAACGATATGTGGATGGGGTCGGATGGACTTTTTATGCACATGACATGCGTGGTGAAAAACTTGTCCGCAAAGTTTTCCGAAGACTAAAACTTCCTCTGGATGAAAGATTGAAATATGTTCAGAAAATTGTGCGGTTGCATATGCGACCTATTGCGTTAGTTGAAGAAACTGTAACTGATTCAGCGATTCGTCGGTTGTTATTTGATGCCGGTGATGATGTGGATGATTTGATGACATTGTGCGAAGCGGATATCACGTCGAAAAATCAGGCAAAAAAAGAGAAATATCTTAATAATTTTCGGCTTGTGCGGCAAAAGCTGCAGGAAATTGAAGAAAAGGATCAAATCCGGAATTTTCAACCACCAATTGACGGTGAGGAAATTATGAGGACCTTTAATATTCAACCGTCACGGGAAGTTGGTCTGATTAAAGATGCAATTAAAGATGCAATATTGGATGGTATAATACCCAATGAACATGACGCCGCCCGAAAATTCATGTTCGAAAAAGCAAAAACACTGGGTTTGTCTGTTGATAAGCACTCCTAAATTAGGATTGATTTTCGCCGGACAACTGTGTTTGGGAGACAAGAAAAGAATTAATAGAAGGCTCCTATTAGAAGTCCCATTAACTTAATGTTATTGTTATACGATTCCTGAAAGCAGAAATGGAAGCAACAAGAATTACCTGATTCGATTAAAAATAATATTAGTAGTTTTTTTATGCCTGATTCGGATAGGAGCGTTGTTAAGTGAAATATTTATTGCTTTGTGATCCCCGTTCACCGCATTCACGGATTTTTCGTTTTAATCCGAGTCAGCCGGGTTGGCAAATAGCTGCGGCGACCGACGGAGGAGGAATTCGCCGGAGCTGTGGTTGTGGGTGGCCGGATTAAAGAAAAGTACGGGTTTAGCGGTGAATTTCTTTGCTAAGCTTTCTTGTTTGGGAGACAAGAAAGCGGAAAGAATTATTAGAAGTCCCATTAACTTAATGTTATTGTTATACGATTCCTGAAAGCAGAAATGGAAGCAACAAGAATTACCTGATTCGATTAAAAATAAATTGCTGCAAAAGCATGGATATTTGTGAATAAAATAGTAAATTCGTGCTTCCGTCAAAAGTCGGGAAGGTAATTGTTTTTGGTTTGCAGGAATACATCTAGAATGGAGAAATTAACACAAAAGGAAATAGAATTTATTGAAGCGCAGTACGATAAATTGCTGAATTTGTGTGTGCGTTGTCGGACACAGGAAGATCGCGATTTAATTCGTAAAGCATTCGATTTAGCGGTTGATGCCCATGCAAATATGCGTCGCAGATCTGGGGAGCCATACGTTACCCATCCCATTGCCGTAGCAAAAATTGTTGCCGGCGAAATGGAACTTGGCGTAAAATCCGTTATTTGTGCTTTACTTCATGATGTAGTTGAAGATACAGATTACACGCTGAACGACATTAAAGAAATGTTCGGACGTACCGTGGCAAATATTATCGACGGATTAACAAAAATATCTCATGTTTTAGATAAGGATGCTTCCCTGCAGGCAGAAAACTTTAGAAAAATGCTGCTGACCTTGTCTGAGGATGTGCGTGTGATTTTTATTAAGCTCGCCGACAGATTGCATAATATGCGTACGCTGGATTCCATGCCGGAATACAAGCAGATAAAAATTGCCGGTGAAACATTATTCTTGTATGCTCCTCTTGCGCATCGTCTCGGATTGTACACTATCAAAACTGAGCTTGAAGATTTGGCGCTTAAGTATGAGCATCCGCTAATTTATAATGATATACTCAACAAAGTTCAGGAAACAGAGGGTGAGCGGAATAAATACATTGAAATTTTCATTGAGCCGCTGGAGAAAAAACTGAAAACTCACGGCTTTACATTCAAATTATCCGGTCGTCCTAAAAGCATTTACAGCATTTATAATAAAATGCAGAAAAAGGATGTGCCTTTTGAGGAGATTTATGATATTTTTGCGATTCGAATTGTTTTTGAACCAAAATCCGGAATGCCGGAAAAAGCCCAGTGTTGGAACATTTATTCCTTAATTACGGATATTTATCAACCGAATCCTGACCGCTTGCGGGATTGGATAAGTACGCCAAAAGCAAATGGTTACGAAGCTCTGCATACAACTGCTATGGGGCCGGACGGTCGCTGGGTTGAGGTGCAAATTCGCTCTTCCCGAATGGATGATATCGCCGAATTGGGATATGCTGCCCATTGGAAATACAAAGGCGATGATAATGATCAGAATCAGTTGGATAAGTGGTTGCAAACAATCCGGAAACATCTTGAAACTCCAAGTTCTGACGCAATGGATTTCCTTGATGAATTTAAATTGAATTTGTTTTCATCGGAAATTTATGTGTTTACGCCAAAAGGAAAATTAGAGCGAATCCCAAAGGGCTCAACGGCTCTGGACTTTGCTTATGGAATTCATACCGAAGTCGGAGATAAAGCAATTGGAGCAAAAGTCAATCATAAACTGGTACCGCTGAGCCAAAAATTGCGTTCAGGTGACCAAGTTGAGATTCTAACCTCCGAAAAGCAAACTCCGCAGCGTGAATGGCTCGATTTTACAATTACCGGACGAGCTAAATCAAAAATAAAATCGGCATTAAAAGAGGAAAGACGCTATTTTATTAATGAAGGACAAAAACAGTTTCTCGAAATTATCAGACACTTAAATTATCCATTGGATTACTCTTCATTTAAACTGCTACGTGAAAATTTTGATATTTCAAATAAAGAAGAATTTTATCGAAGAATCGGATCAAAACTTATTACTGCCGATGATATTGAAAAGAATTTACCGGGGAAACGCCGCAGTGCCTGGGGAAAATATTGGCGCTTGCAGTTTGGACGTAGTTCAGAAAGTAAATCAAAATCGAAAGACGAGAAAAAACAAACCGGTAAAACCCTAGTAATTGAAGAAAATGAGCAGGAGCAAAACCACCGATTAGCCAATTGCTGTGATCCGATTCCTGGCGATGAAGTTGTCGGTTTCTTAAATTCGGAAGAGGTGGTTATTATCCACAAGAAAAATTGCCCTAATGCCATTGACCTTATGGCAACTTTTGGTGACAGAATTATTTCAGTGCAATGGAAAGTTCATAGAATACTCAGTTTCCCGGCAAAAATTTACATTGAAGGAATTGATGATATCGGAATCGTTCATCATATTACCAGTGTGATTTCTACTGAATCCGAAGTGAACATGAAATCCATCCGTTTTGATACAAAAGATGGAATTTTTATCGGAAATATTGACATGTACGTTCATAACGTGAATGACCTGGAAACGTTAATCAACCGATTGAGGAAAATTAAAGGGGTGAAAAAAGTATTGAGGACACAGGAAAAGAATGTATAATGGATAATTCAGAAATAAAAGCATTAATTCGTTTGTTGGATGATCCCGATAAAGCGGTGTATGATAATGTCAGTACACGACTGGTTGATGTAGGAGAAGATGCTTTGCCATTACTCGAAGCAAGTCTAGGATTAACTGACAATTCTGTGCTAAACCACAGACTGCATACAATGATTGAGGAAATTCAAAACTTTGAATTTTACAAGGGATTTGAAGCTTGGTTACAAAAAGATGAACAAGCGCTGATTTATGGATTGCATTTTATTAATCAACTATATTTTCCTGATTCAGATTTTAAAAGTTTTAAAGCAAGATTTGATGAACTTCGTCGTTCTGTTTGGCTTGAAATGAATGATAACTTGACTGGATTTGAAGCCATTAAAACCTTGAACTATTTTATTTTTGATGTATATTCAATTTCAATAAAAACAAAAATGGATGCGGATACTTCCCCCCATTTTATTGATGCCTTATTTTTGCAAAAATCCGCATCGCCTTTTGCTTTTATTGGGATGTATTCTGTGTTAGCTCAAAGCCTTGATTTGCCGGTTTACCCTGTATATTTGCCCGGATTATTGGTGATCGCATACGAAAATGCCGAAATTGCAAGGGAAGCTTATGGGAAAGGTGCCGGAGACGTGCTGTTTTACATTAATCCATACGATAAAGGCGCATTTCTTGGTCGAAAAGCACTAGAGTTTGTGGTGGAAAAGAAACAAATTCCTGCTGAAGAAAAGCATTATAAAGCCTTGTCGAATCAATCCTTTATATTCTATTATCTGAAGTATTTGAAAGATACAAATGTCATCGAGAAAGAGGATGCTGCTTATAGCCGTTTGTTGAAAATGCTCGATTTGCTGAAACTAAAAGGGGTCTCCTAAAACTTGAGAAATATGCCTGATAAAGAGAAACCTAAGTTGATAATTGATATGACAAAACTTGCAGATTTGTACTGCGGTTTGGGTCAGGTTTCTTTGCATTATGCCCTAAATATTTCGTCCGATATTCGAAGAAAATTCAATCTGAATTTTCTGGTCAAACCAAATCAGGAAAATCATTGGAAATACACGGTTAATTTGTTTGAAACGAGCGGTTTGCGACGATGCTTTCCCAGATTAAACTCCGGCTTTGATATTTGGCATGCACTACATCAGGATTCCGCTTTTATCCCTGCCAAAGGAAGGGGAAAATTCATTTTGACAATTCATGATTTGAATTTCTTGCAGGAAAAATCGCCGGCCAAAGCACAAAAACGACTTAATCGCTTGCAACGAAAAGTAAATCGTGCCGATGCAATTTGTTTTATTTCTGAATTTGCTAAAATAAATGCAATTGAGCATCTTAATCTGCATAATAAACCTGTTTTTGTCATATATAATGGAGTGCCAAAGCTTAGTGATACTATGACAAAGCCGCAAATTGCCCCACAACGGAAGTTTCTATTCAATCTTGGTGTGCTCATGCCGAAAAAAAATCATGAGGCAATTATTAAAATGATGAAATATTTGCCGAATTATGATTTGTTAATCGGCGGAGGCGGAAATGCAGATTATCGAAACCGTTTGGAGCAATTAGTACAGAAACTTGGGTTGGAAAAACAGGTGATCTTTGCCGGTTATATCAATGAAGCAGAAAAAAGCTGGGCATATCATCATGCAGAGGCATTTGTTTTTCCGTCCTTTAATGAAGGCTTTGGGTTACCGGTTGTTGAGGCAATGTCTGCCGGATTACCGGTGGTTTGTTCCGATAAAACCAGCTTGCCGGAAGTGGGTGGCGATTTAGCATTTTATTGGACAAATTTTGAGTCGGAATACATGGCTGAAATGCTGATAGAAAAAATGAATCTTATTGCGGAAATTTCCGATTTCTCCTTGCAATTAAAAACTTATGCAAGTCGGTTTTCCTGGAAAAAAAATGTAGCAGCTTATCAGGAATTGTATTTAAAAGTCTTATCCGAATAGTGTCTGTTTATGACGTTTGAAATGTGATAGACAAATTCATTTTATTTTTATCCGTCAATTGACGGATTGTTTTGCGTGCAGGATAAAATTTACATTTTTTGTTTTGTGTGTAGGATAAAATTGTTTTTTTGCTTTTTGTGTGGATTGTCTTTATTCAATTTGCAGACCCCTTATTCAACAAACTTATATCCAACCCCTTTTACTGTCTTTATCCCGAAAAATTCACCGCAAATAGTTAGATACTAACATAAGGTGCTGTTGGTTAATGCTTTAACTTGATGCAACCCATTTTTCTATTAATTCAAATCTGCACAAAGGGAATGGCATGAATTTTACGGGTTATATGGTCTTTTCCTAATTTTTCTCGGAGCTTTCGTATATGCACGTCAATGGTTCTGTTACCAACAAAGGAATCTCCCCACACCCGGTCGTAAATTTCTTCTCGAGTGAATACTTTCTCGGGTTTAGATGCCAGCAAACTCAAAAGTTCAAATTCTTTCCTTGGCAATATCAGCGTTTTATTTTCTGTAGTAACCTGATATCGCTCGCGGTCAATAATGATATTGTCACCAATGCCATGCTGTGATGTGTTTTGTGAATTCCTCGTATTGCTTTCTTTGTGTTTTAAAAGGGCTTGAATTCAACTGATTAAAACTTTCGGGTTAATTGGTTTGTTGACATAGTCATCTGCTCCTGCATCAAAACCTGCAATCTGAGAATAATCTTCATTACGGGTAGTTAAAAACAATACGATAATATCCGCAGTTGCTTTGTTTTTTTCAATTTATGGCATGTTTCTATGCCGTCCATTTCCGACATCATAACGTCTAATACAATTAAATCAGGCTTGTATTCTAAGGCCAAAGCCAATCCTTCTTTCCCATTTTTTGCTGATTTTGCAACAAACCCGGATTTTTCTAAGTTGTAAGGGGACTTCTAATAATTCTTTCGCATCAAGATTTTCAGCGTTAAAATTTTTCTAAATAGCTATGGCTATTCAGAAAAATTTAAATAATCTTGGCTGCACTCGGCATAGCTCAAGCAACCCTTCGGCAGGCTCAGGACATCGGCTTGGCTCTGCCCTCATTTGCACAAAATTTGTGCCTTGCATCTTATTCATTAAATTTGTTTTTTGAAAGCAAAGAATTAATAGAAGGCCCCTATACTTTGTCGGAAATCAGGAATGTTGGCGACAATCCCGAATTTTTTTCAAGAAAATACATTTTTTTTCATGGTTAGACAATAATTTGGTTAAATTGTAATCCAACAAAAGCTTAAAAATTAATCAAAATGCAACGATCAATTGTTCATATGGATTTGGATTCCTTCTTTGTTTCTGTAGAGCGTTTGCAAAACAGGCGTCTGAAAAACTTCCCTGTAATTATCGGAGGCGGTTCTGACAGAGGAGTGGTTTCTGCATGCAGTTACGAAGCCAGAAAATTTGGAGTGCATTCTGCTATGCCAATAAAGCTGGCCAGACAATTATGTCCTGATGCGGCTTATATCCGTGGAGATATGGATGCTTATACTCGCTATTCCCGTTTGGTAACGGATATTATTGCAGAAAAAGCTCCGGTATATGAAAAAGCCAGCATTGATGAGCATTATCTCGATATTACCGGCATGGATAAGTTTTTTGGAAACCTGAAGTGGACAAAGGAATTACGACAAACAATTATTCGTGAGAGCGGACTCCCGATTTCTTTTGGATTGTCTGTCAATAAAACTGTTTCCAAAATGGCGACCAGTGAATCGAAACCCAACGGTGAATTGCATGTTGATGCAGGACATGTTCGGTCTTTTATTCATCCGCTTCCAATTCAAAAAATGCCGATGATCGGGAAAAAGACATTTCAGACATTGCGCTCTATGGGAGTTGCTGATATTGGCACGCTTTCCCGCATCCCACCGGAAATGTTGATAAATCTAATGGGGAAAAGCGGCCTGCAACTTTGGAACAAAGCCAATGGAATTGACACTTCTCCTGTCAGACAATATTCCGAGCGGAAATCCATCGGGAGTGAGCATACTTTTGATGCGGACAGTATGGATATCGCAGGAATGCGTGATTTACTTGCCGGCATGGTGGAGAAACTGGCTTATGAAATCCGTAAAGACGGTTGGGTAACTTCCGTTGTGACTGTCAAAATTCGTTATTCAAATTTTGATACCCACAGCATGCAACGAAAAATCGCTTATACGACTTTTGATCATGAATTAATCAAGCTTTCTCACGATTTATTTGACGCATTGTACACCCGGCGAATGCGTATCCGATTGATTGGTGTTAAATTCAGTGGTTTGGTTCGAGGCGTTCAGCAGTTAAGCTTGTTTGAGAACAGTTCCCGAATGGCTGAATTGTATCTGGCAATGGACAACATCCGAAAACTATACGGAAAAAAAGCAATCAGAAGGGCGCTGTCTTTTCATTAAGAAATATGATTGCAGATGTATTTGAATGCGCATACATATTATAGTTTACGTTATGGTACCATGACACCTGAACAATTGGTAAAGGGGGCAATTGCGCATGATATCGATCAGTTGGTGCTTACGGATATTAATAATAGCAGTGCAATGCCTGATTTTGTCCGTATTGCCCGTGCCGAAGGCTTAAAGCCAATTGGCGGGATAGATTTTCGAAATCAAGATATACAGCTTTTTATTGGAGTTGCACGAAACAAAGAAGGAATGCGGGAACTGAATGAATATCTTACTCAGCATCTGCTTGAAAAACGAAAATTCACAGAAGCTCCCGTTTGCGAACATGCATTTATTGTGTATCCGTTAGAGTCAGTGCCTGATCAGCCATTGCGTGATAATGAATACATTGGGGTTCGTCCGTATCAGGTGGCTTCACTTTTTACATCTCCTTATTTGAAATTTCAGGATAAACTGGTAATTCTCCATTCACCCACAATTGAAAATCAAAAGGATTACTCAATGCACTGTCATTTGCGGGCCATTGATCTTAATATGCTTTACAGTCGGTTAAAACAGGAGATGTGTGCACGTCCTGAAGATCGATTGGTGACCGCTGCTCAGTTGAGAAAACGCTTTCGCGGATACGATTTTATTGTGCGAAACACCTTGGATCTGATGGCGCAATGTCATCTGGATTATGAATTGAAAACATCCAAAAACAAAACGGTATTTTCAATCAGTGCTGAAGATGATCGTGCACTTTTGAGAAAATTGGCATACGACGGACTGGAATATCGTTATCCAAAAGCAAACGATGTCATTCGTTCCCGGTTAAATCATGAGCTGGAAATTATTGCCCAAATGGGTTTTGCTGCGTATTTTTTGATTGCCTGGGATATTGTCCGATATTCCATGTCGCGCGGATTTTATCATGTCGGACGTGGGAGCGGAGCAAACAGTTTGGTGGCTTACTGTCTGAAAATTACAGATGTGGATCCCATTGAGCTAAATTTGTATTTTGAGCGATTTCTGAATCCGAAGCGTACATCGCCACCCGATTTTGATATTGATTATTCCTGGAAAGAGCGCAATGAAGTGAGAGATTATGTTTTTAAGCGATATGGGAAGCGGCATACGGCATTGCTGGGAACAATCAATACGTTTAAAACCCGCTCTGTTTTACGCGAATTGGCTAAAGTTCAAGGATTGACGAAAGCAGAAATCGATGCATTCGCATCTAATCCCCGAAAATATCGGAATTCGGATGAAATTCATCGCAAGATTGCCGATATGGCTGTCCGTTTATCAAATTTTCCCAATTTGAGAAGTGTACATGCCGGCGGAATTCTGATTTCTGCAGAGCCTTTGACATATTATACCGCATTGGATTTGCCGCCTTTGGGATTTCCCGTTACACAGTGGGATATGTATGTGGCCGAAGATTTGGGATATGAAAAATTTGATATTCTGAGCCAACGCGGTATCGGACATGTGAAAGAGGCAGCTGATATTATTCTGGAAACCCGTGGGAAGAAAATTGATGTGCATGATGTCAAACGCTTTAAGCAGGATAAATTGGTACAAAAATGCTTGTTTGAGGGTGAAACCATCGGCTGTTTTTATATTGAAAGTCCTGCAATGCGCGGATTGCTGTCAAAATTGCGATGTAGCGATTATAATAGCTTGGTAGCAGCCAGTTCAATTATTCGGCCGGGAGTTGCCCGCTCCGGAATGATGAAGGAATACATTCGTCGGTTTCACAATCCTGACGGATTTCAATACCTGCATCCAATTATGAAAGAGCAACTTGAGGAAACTTATGGGGTTATGGTCTATCAGGAAGATGTGTTGAAAGTTTGTCATCATTTTGCAGGATTGGATCTCGCTGATGCGGATATTTTGCGACGAGCGATGAGCGGGAAATATCGCTCGAAAAAAGAGTTTCAACAAATTGTACAACGCTTTTTCACTAATTGTAAAAGCAGGGGATATTCTGAAAAGCTTACAAAAGAAGTTTGGCGACAAATTGAGTCATTTGCCGGATATGCTTTTTCAAAAGCGCATTCTGCATCATATGCCGTGGAAAGTTTTCAGAGTTTGTATCTCAAAGCCTATTATCCCTTGGAGTTTATGGTTGCGGTAATTAATAATTTTGGGGGATTTTATGAATCATGGGTGTACTTTAACGAAGCCAGACGTTTGGGAGCTGAAATATTGTCACCTTGTGTTAACCAAAGTCGCATGACATCCCGCTTGATTGATCAGCGAATTATTGTCGGATTTGTTCATGTGCAGAATTTAGAACAGAAGTTTGCTAAACAAATTGTTGCTGAACGGAATGAACATGGACAATTTCAAAATATTTTTGATTTTATGCAACGTGTGCAGGCCGGTCCGGAACAGGTGAGTTTGTTGATTCGGATAGGAGCATTTGCTTTTACTCAGAAAACCAAAGCCGAATTGCTCTGGGAGTTGTACGGAAATGTAAAGCGAAAATCAGAGCCAGCGGCGCAAATACAAACTCTTTTTGAGCCTGCACCCAGAAAATATGCATTACCTGCATTATCGCATTCCCGCCTTGATGACGCTTGGGATGAAATCAGCCTGATTGGTTTCCCGATTGCACTTTCCTGGTTTGATTTGTTGCAGCATCCACTGAACTCAGAAATGCATGCCGGAATGTTGACAAAGCACATTGGTCATGTGGTTGAAATTCCTGCTTTGTATATCACAATAAAGTATGTAAAAACGGTAAAAGGAGAAATTATGTATTTTGCTGCATGGGTTGATCAGAATGGAAATTATTTTGATTCGGTCCACTTTCCCGACAGTATAAAAAAACATCCCTTTCGGGGAAAAGGCGTGTATTTGGTTCGGGGAAAAGTGGTTGAGGAATTTAGACATCCGTCCCTTGAAGTGCATGGTATGCGAAAACTTGAAATCAAACAGGACCCGAGGGGCAGGGGCTAGGTGGCAGGTGTCAGGTGGCAGGTGTCAGGTGTCAGGTGTTAGGAGTTAGGTGTCAGGAGTCAGGTGTTAGGTGTCAGGAGTTAGGAGTTAGGAGTTAGGTGTCAGGTGTCAGGTGTTAGGAGTTAGGAGTTAGGAAACGTTTTGCTTTCCAGCTTGTTTTAAAACAGGTATGACTTTTGATTATTTGTGAATATTTGTACATTTGTCATATCATACCATTATTAGACGATTATGAAAAAAATTAGCGGATTATTTTTTGTTCTTCAGCTCTGTGCCTTTGTATCATTCGCTCAGCAGGAAAGTCCGACAATAAAAATTTCTGACGAGAAAATTATCCTTGAAGGTCAAAAATTTTACTTGCATAAAGTTGAACCCGGACAAACAATATATTCCATATCTAAAGCTTATCATGTTGAAAATAAAACCCTAATGATTCATAATCCTGAATTATCAGAGGGTTTAAAGGCCGGAGCAACTTTGCGCATTCCGGTTGTTGAGATTAAGCCTGATGAAGCTGAGCCTGAAGTCGATACAACACAGTTTTACAGTATCGAAATCCGACGAAAACATACTTTGTACTCCTTGTCAAAACAATACAATGTTACAATTCGGGAAATTTATGATGCAAATCCTGGGCTTGAAAGTCGTGGCTTAAAGCGGAACGCTGTTATTCGCATCCCAAAGTACAGTTTTACCGTTGAGAAAATTGATTTTACTGATCCTGTTTTACAGCGTGATAATTCCAAATACATTTATCATGAAGTGAATGCTGGAGAAACCTTGTATAGCCTAAGTCGCAAATATAAATTAAGCCGTGATGAGATTACCGACGAGAATCCTGAATTGCTTGAACGTCACATGCGGATTGGTGAAGTGTTAAAAATCCCGAAATCTGAGGCTCAGTTTGTTTTAACCTTTCCCAGAGCTGAGGATTCACTTGCTGTCCGTGTAAATCCAGATCAAATTCCTGATTCAATTTCTGTTCCCGACTTCTTTGGTCGTGATAGTTTACAGGTTGGAGCAACTGACAGTGTTCACATTTTATTAATGTTGCCGTTTCATGCAAAAACCAGCTTAGACAGGGCGAATTTGTTAGATAACCAAAATAAAGATCCCCGTTTTTATCCGTTGTCTGAAATGATGGTGCAGTTTTATGAGGGATTTTTAGTGGGGATTTCAGAACTCGATTTGCATGGGAAAAATCTTAAATTGTCCGTTTTTGACACTGAATCAAATGCTGATCGGGTGAAAGCTATTTTGAAAGATATAGATGATATCCCAGATTTAATCATCGGTCCGGTGCGTTATGAAAATATGAAGCTGTGTTTAGAGTACGGATTGAAATACGGGATTCCGGTTTTAGCCCCAGTTGGTGTCAATGATACTGATTTGTTTGCGTATCCAAACTTAATTAGCATTTATTCGAGTCAAAGAATTCAGAATGATTTTATTGCATCTTGGTTGTATCAGCGAGATCACCATGTTGTTGTCACTCATGATGGTACCCTTAAGTCGATGAAAACCGCAGAACAAATCCAAACTGATTTATTGGACTATTTTGCAGTGCGATCCGTTGAAGATGAGTATAATGTCAAACTATTCCATTACGATACAAAAAGTTTAACTGCATTGAAAGGGGTGTTGAGTGAACAGGATACGAATCTGGTTATTTCGGTGAGCGATGATGAAGTATTTATCACCTCATTGATTAATAAACTTTATCAGTGCAATAAGCATGAAGTTCGTGTTCTTGGCGATCGTAGCTGGATTGATATGGATGGAGTTGCGGCCGAAGAGTTGAAAACACTTAGAGTTTCTTATGTTTCGCCGATGTACATTGATTATCAAGATAGTTTGTCTCAGGAATTTGTACTTAGATTTCGTGAAGATTTTTTCGATGAGCCAAAACGATATGCATTTATGGGTTACGACATTGCACAATTAATTACGCCTGAAATTTATCTTTATGATAAATCTTTTCCTGATGAGCTATCAAAATCCGAAAATTTTTCAGGACTTTCAATGCAATGGAAATTTATTCGAAACCATAGTTCCCATCCGCTAATTAATACTTCTCTAAAGCTCATTGGATTGAATGAGTTCTACCAATTAGTGCCTGTTTTCGAGAATTTCTCAAAGAATATTTTGGATAAAAAATAAGTTTTGATATCTTTAATCAATTGTTTTGGATTTCTTAACAAAGTTTTAACAGACGGGAGACAGGGATTCGGGGATTCCAGGCAACTTATTTACGTAAATGGCGTCTTTGTGGAAACGTATTTGCGTATTTTGATGGATAGGATAGATAAGAAGCTGTAAAAAGCTTATCGCATTTTGCAAAATATTTTGTTATGAAAAAACCAAGATGGAATTGGGTTGTCCTTTTCTTTATTTTTTGGCTAATTGCTGGGAGTAATCAGCTTTCAGCTCAATGTGCCGGGGGAGGTAATTATGTTGCAAATTTAAACATGTTGCCTACATTTCAAACGGTGAGTGTCAATGCCGGTGAACGTTATACTTTCGATGGTTATGCTAACATTACTTATGTTTTTTCGTTTTGTCAGGGAGGTGGTAATAATCTGATTGATACGCAAATCGAGGTTTGTGATCAAAATGGAAATGTAGTTTATTCTTATAATGATGATCACTGCGGATTAGGTTCTGAAATTATATGGAACTGTACTGCAAATGGGACTTACAGTATTGTGGTTTATCAGTATAATTGCGATGCTGGAGGAGCTGCTGCAGGCAATCTGGCTTATCGTACCGTAACCCCACCAAGTGAGCAGGATTGCCTTGGTGCTATTCCATTGTGTTTTGCAACCTATAATACTAGCACTTCCTATTCAGGAACCGGACATTATTGGAATGAAATTCAAACCGGTGGGGGGTGTCCAAATAATTGTATGTTAGACGGTGAGTTAAATGATGTTTGGTACACGTTTACAGTACAGACATCAGGGACAGTGTCTTTTACTATCACGCCAAATAGTTCTACCGATGATTATGATTGGGCTGTTTATGATTTGACAAGCAATAGTTGTGTTGATATATTTAGTGATCCTTCATTAATGGTTTCGTGTAATTGGTCAGCGACTGATGGGAGTACCGGACCTAATGGGTCTTCCGGATTAGATTGCTCCGGTGCAGGTGACGGGCCCTATAACGATGTGTTAAATGTTGTAGCCGGTGAAACTTATGTTGTTAATGTTAGTAATTATAGTTCAACTCAAAGTGGATACTCCATTACATTTGGTGGATCGGCACAAATTATTGATGACACAGGTCCCTATCTCGAAGAAATTCTTTATGCCCCTTATTGCGGTGCAAATCGGTTGACAATCCGTTTTTCAGAAAGAATTTGGTGCACAAGTGTTCAGCCTGACGATTTTATTATTACCGGGCCTGCAGGCGTTTATGATATTTCAGATGTATGGAGTGAAATCTGTATTGCCGGTGCCGGATCAACTTATTTTGATACCTATTATGATGATATTTTTACTTTCGAATTGGATGACTATCTTATGCACGATGGCTCATATACACTAACTGTGAATGAAGGAGGAGTTGATGATATTTGTTCAAATTTTACTCCTGAAAGTTCGCTTTATTTTACTGTTGATGGAATTGAAGCCACAGGATCTGTAATTTCTGATATTGATTGTTATGGCGATACAGATGGATCGGCTACGGTGAATGTAACCGGTGGGACACTTCCTTATACATACACCTGGTCTAATGGGGAGATAACACAGACTGCGGTGAACTTGCCCGGGAGTTATTCCGGGGTAACGGTTGCTGATAGCTATGGAACCTGTCAGGATACGGTGGTTGTTGAGTTGAGTGATCCGGATCCTATCCTTGTGATTGCCGGAAATGATGTTATATTGTGTGCCGGAGGAACGGTTAGTTTGGGAGGAAGTCCCACGGCGTCAAATGGAAGTTCGCCATACACATATTCTTGGTCGCCAACAACCAGTTTGGACGATCCCGCAATTGCGAATCCTACTGCCAGTGTGACGGTTACCACAAGTTATATTATAACGGTTACTGATGCACTTGGATGTTCAAACACGGATACTGTAATTGTTACAATGGATCCGCCAATTATTATTGATTTTACAACCACTGATGCCTTGTGTTATGGACAAGCCAGTGGACAAGCCATCTGCAATGCCAGCGGAGGAACCGCTCCGTTTAGCTATGCCTGGAGTGGTGGATTGGGTACAGATTCCACAACAACCGGGATGTTGCCAAATGTCGAATACACAGTTACTGTAACGGATGATATCAATTGTCAGGAAGTTGCGACAGTGCAGGTTGGTGATCCACCGGCATTGGCAATTGATTTTGATATTAACGATTCAGAATGTGGGCTGGATGATGGTTCAGTAACTGCCAATGTGACCGGCGGAAGCTTGCCATATTCCTATGCATGGGATATTGGCGTGAATAATGCAAGTATTATTAATTTACCACCGGGAGATTATCCCATCACTATGACAGATGATCATGGTTGTAGTTTGGATGCAACTGCAAGTGTAAATCATTATGGAAATAATGATGCCAATATTGTCCAAACTCAAGATATAATGTGTTATGGAGAATTCTCTGCCGTCCTAGAGGCTGAAATGCCCGGAGGGAATCCTCCGTTTACCTATACCTGGGCGGGTTCATCATCATCAAGTGGCGTTGCAAGCAATTTGGCTGCCGGTAATTATTCAGTTACGATTACAGACCAGTATGGTTGTCCGGGGACAGCATCTTATGAAGTCAGTCAGCCACCGGTATTGGGGTTGAATCTGTTAACTGAAGACGTACTCTGTCTGGGCGGTAATAGCGGAACTGCTGAAGTTATTGTGAATGGAGGAGTAGAGCCTTATGGTTTGTTATGGTCAAATGGGGCAACAGGATATGTGGAAAATAATCTTGCTCCAGGGTCATATTCTGTAACAGTAACCGATGAGAATGGATGTTCACAAGAGGCAGCATTTGTAATTTATGAGCCATCTAATCAGGTGCGTGTTTATGTAACAACTGCGCCTGCATTGTGTGCTGGTCAATCAGGAGGGTCGGCTATTGCAACTGCGATGGGAGGTACCAGTCCTTATCAATACATGTGGTTTCAGTCAGGTGGTGCACTTTCAAGCGGTTCAGCAATTAATAGTTTGCCAACGGGTGCCTACTCTGTGCGCGTTGAAGATGATAATGGTTGTACTGATGAAACCAGTTTTTCAATTGCGGAGCCTTATCCATTAACGATTGAATCGGCTGTTCAAGCGGCAAGTTGTTTGGGATACGAAGATGGACAAGCTGCGATTTCTGTTATTGGCGGAACCTCACCATATCGTTTTAATTGGTCTAACGGAGATACGGTTGCTGCAATTGCTGATTTGGCAACCGGAAATTATTATCTTACCATAACCGATGCCAATGATTGTGTGGAAATGTTGAGTGTCTTTATTCCGGAAAATCCCAGATTATGTCTCAGAATTCCAAATGCATTTACCCCCAACGGTGATGGTGTGAACGATACCTGGGATATTGAATACATTGATAATTACCCCAAAGCCCATATTTTAATTTTCAATCGATGGGGGCAAAAATTATATGATGCACAAAGCACAGATGATCCGTGGGATGGAACATTTAACGGTCAAAAAGTGCCGACCGGATCATACACTTATATTGTTGATTTACACAACGAAATTGATCCATTTACTGGTGTTGTTTCGGTTGTTCATTAGGCGCGTTTGAAAAATCAACTCCTGTTTTGTGCAGCAAAACAACGCTCAAAACAATCAATTTATATGGGGTGTTTTGTGATTATGTTGGTATAAGTTTTGACTAATAATTTTTGGGTCATGCAATGCATAAAACAGGATTGTATTGAATTTATTGCTGTGTTTGTTGCCGCGGAACTTTTCCTTTGAAATTTTTATAGTATTCCTGCCAGTTGCCCTCCTGATATTGATCAGTTGCAATAAAATGGAAATAAGGTTCCATTATTTGAGGAATAAAATATCCTTGCATCGGAGAAAGCAATTCGTTTTTTTCGTTCATAAAAACGATTGATGGAAATACAACATTGTTTTGTAATAAGCTAAATATCAGTTGATGTGGATATCCAATTCCACGTTGTTCGTTGACAAATGTTTGATCCAATAATTGAATCGTATCTTTACTTGATGCTTGAAACCGAACGGGGTAAAATGCTTCGTTTACATATTCGGCAATGTGAGGATTTGTGAAGCTAATGTCTTCCATGAGAATGGATGAGATGCGCTGATAATAATCACTGACAAATAATATGAGTATCTTTTTTGGATTCTCCTTTTGTTTTTGAAAGGCTTTATCCAGTGTAAGCCAATTTACATTTCCGCTAATATTAATTTCTGCCTTATTTTCCTCACCGAAAACAAAGTTAAATGCATTCGAAAATGCCTCGTAATTGGTCGTTTTGTTAATGTTTTCAGCAAAAAAGATGAGAATGGGTTCTATTTTTTTTGCATCCATAAAGCCAGCGGTTTTACTCACTTGTCCGTTGACATCAATATAAACCATGGAAGGATAGGATGCTCTGTTATCTAATAATTCCAAAGCCAAATCATGAGTTGCACGTCTTCCAGTTTGGTTGTTTACATAATCTTTCCCTTTATATTTGATGGTGTCTTGTGTTTCAGCATCAAATTTTACAGGATAGAAGTACGTATTGATGTAATTTGCGATTTCCTTATTTGCGAAAGTTTCGGAATCGAGTTTTTTACACCAGCCGCACCAGTCAGTGTACATGTCAATAAAAATGGGCTTGGGCAGCTCTTTTTGTTTTTCTACCGCGGTTTCAAAATCCAACCAATTAATAAGACTTTCTTTTTTTTCTGTTTCTTGCGCTTGTAAGCTCAATACAATGAGCAAAAGTCCTAAAATTACCAATAGTTTTTTTCTAATCATACGCTTAATTTTTGTCAATTGTAAACAATTAAAGTGCCAAATTTTTCCTTACATCAAGTGAACTAAAAATTCATTAAATTGTTTACTTCATTTTGCATGAAAAAATTGTACCTTTATGCTTTGTTGAACTAAAGTTAAATCAAAAATACAATAAAATGAGTGAAATTTTAAATTTAACACCGAAAGCTGTCTGGAAACATTTTTATTCTTTGACACAAATACCACGCCCGAGTAAAAAAGAGGGTAAAGCAATTAATTTTGTTGAGCAATTTGGAAAGGATCTTGGTTTAGAAACCATTCGCGATGAGGTTGGGAATGTGATGATTCGCAAGCCTGCAACTCCGGGTATGGAAAACAGAAAAGGCGTTGTGCTTCAGGGTCATGTCGATATGGTTCCACAGAAGAATTCTGACACTAATCATGATTTTGAAAAGGACCCGATTCAGGCTTATATTGACGGTGATTGGGTAAGCGCAAAAGGAACAACTCTCGGAGCTGATAATGGAATGGGTGTAGCTGCTGCTATGGCTGTATTGGAAGCTGATGATCTTGAGCATCCGATGGTTGAGGCCTTATTTACTATGGATGAAGAAACCGGTATGACTGGAGCTAATGCCTTGAAACCTAATATCCTTAAAGGAGATATTTTAATTAATATGGATTCTGAAGACGAAGGTGAACTTTATGTCGGATGTGCCGGAGGGATTGATATTAATGTTGAACATAAATTTGCAACAGAAAATAATTCAATGGATAAAGCCTATAATATTCATATTAAAGGCTTGAAAGGCGGACATTCAGGAATGGATATTAATATTGGTCGTGCCAATGCAAATAAATTGTTGTTCCGTGCCTTGAAAGCTGCGAAGGCTGCTTCTGATTTACTGATTGCATCGGTTGCCGGTGGCGATTTGAGAAATGCTATCCCGAGAGAAGCGAATGCAATTGTTGCTGTTTCTGCTGATAAAGCGGATGCTTTTAAAGCAAGTGTTGAGGATGCGGTTGCTAAATTTCGTGATGAATATAAAGCGGCTGAAGATGGCATTGCTGTTGATATTACAGAAGTTGAAAAACCTGCCACTATTATTTCTGCAAAAGATCGTGATGCGATTATTGATGCAGTATTAGAAACGGTGCATGGTGTTGTGAAAATGAGCGATAGCATGGAAGGATTAGTTGAAACCTCAAACAATTTGGCAATTGTTAAATTAGCCGAGGGTAAATTGGAGGTGAATTGTTTAACCCGCTCAGCTGCTGATGATGCTAAAATGGTTTTTGCCAATAAGATGAAAGCAATTTGGGCTAATTTGGGTTGTGATGTGAAACTTGAAGGCGAGTATCCAGGTTGGAAACCAAATATGGATTCTGAAATTCTGAAAATCATGCAGGGTACTTATGAAAATCTGTACAATATAACACCTGAAATTAAAGCGATACATGCCGGATTGGAATGTGGTATCCTTGGTGCTGCTTATCCGAATTGGGACATGATTTCTTTCGGACCAACAATTCGTTACCCACACTCACCGGATGAAAAAGTGAATATTGCAACCGTTGATAAATTCTGGAAATGGTTAGTGGAAACACTGAAAAATGTGCCAGTGAAATAATTAAATTTGAAAACTAATAAAAGCTCATCGAAAGGTGGGCTTTTTTTGTTTACTGTTTCACAAATTTATGAATTTCAATTCCTTCGTTCGTTTGTAAATTTAATAAATAAATCCCCGAGGGTAGGTTTTGGACATTAATCGTTTTTTTAGCGAAATCTCTTTCGCTGATTACTATGCTACCTGTTAGATTGAAAATTTGAAGTGATTGAATATTTAGTTTGTTCGGAATGCTTATGTGAAGTGTTTTTTCAACAGGGTTCGGAAAGATTTGTGTCGAATTCACTTGATTTTTTTCAGAACGATACATGAAACTGCCATTCGGTTTTAACATATAAACAACTGCTTAAACTGTTATAAGCAAACCACCAATCAGTATTACCAAAATCGTTTAAGATTTTTGCGCCCTGCCGAAGGCCGGCAGCCCGTGAGCTGCGATGCGTTGCTGTTGCAGCGGCAGCTTAGCGACCGGAGGAAGCTCAAGTATGCCGCTTTTGCAACATCCGCAGAGCAGCTTGCGGCTATAGGCCGTAGGCAGTTAAGGCGCCCAAAAAAGAGATAGAAATAGATGAGCGCATTTTTCTTGTTGGTGATACATTATTTTTGTCGGGAAACAAGTGGCATGTAGGTGTGAATTGTGATTTGTTTACGTGATGAAGTTGTGATTGCTGTTGCGGCTTTTTTAATCAAACATATTGGATTTTGGCCGCGTAGCCAGCAATGCAGCGAAACAAAATGCGGCGAGTACAAGATGTGCATAATGGTAAAATAGCAACATGGATACCAATGAGAACATTGCGACAGCTGAAATTACGGTCCATAACATCAAATTTGCTGTTCGGATTTTTACAAAGCGAGTATCTTCTGTTGTGTCAGGTTTAATGGTTTCAATCATTTTTTTTCTGACAAAAACTGCGACAGGGATCGCAAATAGCATAATGGAATTGACAACAAAAAATGTTTCATCAAGTGTTTGATTTGGGATTGAAAAATCGTTGATGAGAAAAATAATAAAGGCAAAAATAATAATTTCAGCAAAAAGTGTTATGTAGATAATCCGAGTTGTTTTAACCTGTTTTTCTTTCATGTTCTTTATTTTTTTCCCCTGTATAAATGGTGGCAATACCAAAACTAAGCGCATGGGTTTTTTCTGTAGAGAAACCGCTTTCCTGTAAATGTTTTTCCACTTGAATTGTTTTTGAAAATTCTTTTATGGATGAGGATAGGTAGCGGTATGCGGCTTTGTCGCCGGAGATAATGCGGCCCCAAAGTGGGATAAAAAGTTTTAAATAAAGTTTGTAAAACAACCAGACGATGGGGTTTTTTGGCATTGAAAATTCCAAAAGTCTTGCTTTTCCGCCGGGTTTTAGTACTCTGTGAATTTCAGAAAATGCTTGTTGGAGGTTTTTGAAATTACGAATTCCGAATACAACGGTAATCAGATCGAATTGGTTGTCGCTGAAGGGGATTTTTTCACAAAAGCCTTCTTTTAGTTTGGCTTGTATGCTTGCTTTGTCAAGTTTTATCTGTGCTTGTTCCAGCATTCCTGTTGATGGGTCGAGGCCAGCGAGTTTCTGAATGCCTGCTTTGTGAAATGTTATTAGCATGTCGCCTGTTCCGGTGGCAATATCCAATACTTTTTTAGGTTGATTTTTTTGCGCAATCCGTATGAGTTTCTTTCTCCATCCTTTGTCAATACCAAAAGAGAGGAAATGATTTAGGAAATCATAGCGCAAAGCAATACGGTTGAACATTTGCTCAACCGTATCGTTTGTGTCTTTTGACAAGCGCTTGCCTTTCACTACGCTTCTATTTTATTTCGGAGTGCTTGCATGAATTTGTCTTTTGCATCACGCACAAATCCGTAAGAGATATCGTCAACGCGCAATTCGCCTTTTGTGACATGTCCTAATACGACGAATGGGAAATTAAATTTAATCATTAAATCGATAAATTCCTGTTCAACGTTCATGTCAACTGATACGACAACTCTACCTTGCGCTTCGCCAAAGAGAAACGCATCTTCGCGAACTTCAGCATCTGCAGTAATGTCAAAACCTAATTCATTTTCAAGGCAAGATTCGAGTAAATTCAGATACAATCCGCCGTCGGAAATATCGTGCATGGATTCAACCAGATTTTCTTTGGCCAGTAATTGTAACATTTTATTGAGTTGCAATTCAAAATCGATATCAAAATATGGCGGTGGTGTATTTTTAATTTTATGATAGCTGTAAAGATATTCAGAGCTGTTGATGTCATTTTTTGAACTGCCGAGCAGTACAATTACGTCGCCTTTTCTTTTAAATGATAATCCTTTTTTCTTTGATTTGTCATTGAGAATTCCTAACATTCCGATGGTGGGAGTGGGGAAAACCGGTTCTGTTTTTCCGTTGATGGTTGTCTGATTGTAAAAACTGACATTTCCGCCGGTTACCGGGGTGTCAAATTTACGGCAAGCTTCGCCCATTCCTTCAATTGCACCGACAAATTGCCAGAAAGCTTCAGGGTTGTAAGGTGAGCCGAAGTTTAGGCAGTTTGTAATTGCGACGGGTTTGGCACCGGTACAGGCCACATTACGTGCCGCTTCAGTGACTGCAATCATTGTCCCGATTTTTGGGTCAGCTTTTACGTATCTGCTGTTGCAATCTACTGCCAGCGCAAGTGCTGTGTTTGTGTTTTTAATATTAACTAGTCCGGCATCAGCAGCCATATTGGTTGTCATATTATTGGTGCGCACCATTGTGTCGTATTGCTCTGTCACCCAGTTTTTTGACGCTAGATTAGGGTGTGTAATAAGGAAATCGGCAACTTTTTTCAGATTTTTAGGTTGAGGGACATCCTCAATGTTGAATTTTTTGCTTTCTGCGTAATATGTAGGTTCTTCGTATTCTCTATCATAGACCGGCGCACCTCCGCCAAGTACTAGTGTTGATGCAGGTACCTTAGCGACTTCTTCGCCTTTATAATTGAAATACAACTTGTCTTCATCAATCACTTCACCAATCTGTACGCAATGAATATCCCATTTGTCAAAGATTTTTTGAGCCTCCGCTTCTTTGCCTTTTTCAACAACAACCAACATGCGTTCTTGCGATTCAGAAAGGAGAATTTCCCAGGCTTCCATGTTTTTTTGTCTCAGTGGCACTTTGTTCAAATCTATGCGCATTCCGGAATTTCCTTTTTCAGACATTTCGCTTGTTGAGCAGATAATTCCAGCAGCTCCCATATCTTGCATTCCTACGACAACGCCAGTTTCAATGAGTTCAAGTGTTGCTTCGAGTAGGAGTTTTTCTTGGAATGGGTCTCCAACCTGAATGGAAGGAATGTCGTTGGCAGAGTCTTCTGTTATATCAGCGGATGCAAAAGTAGCTCCGTGAATTCCATCTTTTCCAGTTGAAGATCCGACGATAAATACCGGATTTCCTGCTCCTTTGGCAATGGCAGAAACCATTTTTCCTTTTTCCATAATCCCGACAGACATTGCATTAACCAAGGGGTTAGAATTGTATGATTCATCGAAAAAGACTTCCCCGCCAAGTACCGGAACTCCAAAAGAGTTTCCGTAATCACCAATGCCTTTGACAACACCTTTGGCAATCCATTTTGTGTGATCGCGGTTGATGTCCCCGAATCTGAGAGAGTTTAATTGTGCAATCGGACGAGCTCCCATGGTGAAGATGTCACGGTTAATACCGCCTACGCCTGTAGCTGCTCCCTGATATGGTTCAACAGCGCACGGGTGATTATGTGATTCGATTTTAAATGCACATGCCAAGTTGTTTCCAATGTCAACCAAGCCTGCATTTTCCTCACCGGCACCGGTGAGCAATACACCACCATCACGGGGTAGGGTTTTCAACCATTTAATGGAGTTTTTGTAACTGGCATGTTCTGACCACATGACAGAATAAATGCTTAGCTCAGTGAAATTTGGCATTCGACCCATGTATTTTTGTATGAGTTCAAACTCTTCTTCGTTTATGCCTATTTCTTTGGCAGTCTTGATGTTGACTTCGGGATATTTCATGTTTTATTCATTTTGCATTGTAAAACAAAGATAAAATAAATCAGGGAGAGATAGCAATATCCACAAAATTCTTATTCAAAAATATCAACAAGTGTTTAAAATGTATTGGCTAACTGATGGTAACTAGCTTGAGTTTGATTTAAAAACGCCTTATTTTTGCGATTAGAAATTGATAGTTTTAGGTTCAGTTAGGCAGGTGTCTCTGAAACCCGCTAATAATGGGGTGAAAGCGGTTTTTAACCGTTACTGCATTGCTATCAGAGGGCTGTAGGGTTTTATAGTTCTGAAATCCTGTAATAATAGGGTGAAAGCGGTTACTGAAGGTTATTGTGTTGTTGTCAGATGGCTATACTGCTTTAATTGTTTTGTATTGATGTTTTTGAATTTGTTTATTTCTGAAACCCGCTAATAATGGGGTGAAAG
>Ga0307990_1000303_pt1 | contig 47149 bp, 44 predicted proteins | sample EllFjometagen129_FD_203168 | JGI IMG/M metagenome (GOLD analysis project Ga0307990, IMG submission 203168) | Marine microbial communities from Ellis Fjord, Antarctic Ocean - #129 | ecosystem: Environmental > Aquatic > Marine > Unclassified | place: Southern Ocean | collected 2014-10-08
ACTGTTCGAACTTGGTTTAAGGGCTACGCAGACAAACCTGCCTTGAATTCTCTGCTGCGAAGCGACTACGAGCCCGTAGGTAAAGATTTTGCCATCAGCTTCTACGACCTCATAGACATCAGGGTTGCGTGCGATATGCGATCTGCAGGTGTGAAAATGTCGATCGTACGCAAGGCCCACGAAAAACTGGCTAACGAGCTCGATACAAGCCACCCCTTCTGTCATGACGGTTTGTTGACCGACGGCCGCACCATTATTCGAGATTTTGTGGACGAGGTTGGTGATCGCAGGCTTCAAGAGGTGATTTCCAAGCAGCAACTGTTCAAGCAGATCCGAGGCCACCTGCAGAGAGTCGATTACAGCCATGTCACCCATCTGGCCGAGAGATGGCACATAGCCAAAGGTGTGGTCATTGACCCCGCAATTACCTTTGGCAAGCCCACTGTAGAGGGCACCCGCATCAGCACGCACATACTCGCGCAACAGTATAAAGCGAACCACCAGGAGGGGGAGCTGGTTGCAGACCTGTACGGAATCAGCGAAAAGGACGTCAATAACGCCGTTGCCTTTGAGATGAGTCTGTGCGGGATTGCTGCATGACCTTCCTCTGTGATGAAAACATCAGCAAGTGGTATGCACGCCTCCTAAATGAATTCGACAAAGCAAACGAGATTGTTCATATTGGTGACATTCTGGGGTTAGGCACTGCAGACACGGAGTGGATTCAAAAGGTTGGAGAACTTTACACTAACGTTGCAGCAGTATCCATAGACAGTAATATTCTGAGCAATGAAGTTGAGAGAATGGCCTTGCGAGACTGCGGTCTACCATTTGTGAACCTGAGAAAGGGCTGGGGCAATCTTGATTACAACACTTTCTCCTGGCAGATAGTGAAAGCCTGGCCGGCAATATCTCAAGCAGTTAATGCAGCGGAAGAAGCCATGATATATGAGGTAAGAATGAATCTTAAGGTTGTCTCCCTTGGTATCGTGAAATAACCCCGTGTGAGACCGCACCTCGCCACCGGCCCCTGGCCGCCACCCTTCACCGTCCCTTCCCACCTTCAAACTTCAAACTTCACACTGATGCGCCTCGCCGCAATTCTTGCAAACCCCCTCCAAAAAGAGTACAATTGCTGCATCGGGAGGAATGTTAAGCCAGGAGCATGGTGATGCCAGCAGAACCAATATCAATATTTCCTGTGGGGCTTGTTGAAAGGCTCAATGAATATGAGAGGCTGTTATCTCTCGCCGGGTATTCAGCCTTAAAGACACCATGCTAAGAATCACGGCCCTTTTAGGTCTCTCTCCGTCTAGTGCAAAATCTAGACAAATGAGTATAAAGAGTTGACTTAATAAGTCCAATTCTATAGCGTACATAGTATAGGCCTTAAAAATCTGGACACTAAAGTAGAGTCCTCGGTTTGATACGGCTAACCCCTGGACAAAAGCAGGCGGAGTGAAGCCTAGAAATTGGCTGGAATGGATGAGAGGATTTAAGGATTACTGAGATAATCCCGCTTAGACGCCGCATGAGCTTGAGAGGGACTGTAATGCGCGATATGTGATTCTAAGGGAAACCTATTGGGCAGAAGCAAGGGGAACAACAATGAGACAAGTATCCACAAAGGCATTTACGCTCATTGAGTTGTTGGTCGTGATCTCGGTGATCGCACTGCTGCTGGCTGTCCTGTTACCGGCCTTGCGCGGGGCCCGGAACCAGGCCCGCAAGGTGATGTGTCGGTCGAATCTGCGTCAGTTCGGGACTGTGCTGTCTATGTACGTAGGGGATAGCGAGGGACGACTTCCCTACGGCGGCCACAGGGCCATATGGCTTTTACGCGGCTCGTCGCCCGGGAAAAAACACTCTCAGGATCCCCACGTTCCTGATGTATCCCAGAGCGTACGCATGGCTCGTGCGGCCCTCTGCCCCATGGCTGTCAAGCCTCAAAATGACGGTAGATTTAGGCTGGGTTTTCCGGGCGTGGCGACTGCTTCAGATCCTGCAACTTGGGATGTGCTTGGTACGGATGGCAATACATTCAGGGCCTGGACAATCACCAGCCCTGGTCCTGCGTTTGACAGCAGTTACGGATTCAACTTCTGGGCGTTTTCGGATTATTGGGTAGATGCACGCATGAAAAGCGTTGGTGGTTCTTTCCCGGTGCGGCCAGACGGTCGTGGCCTGAATGTCTTCAACGTTGCCAGCAGGTCCAAGGTGCCCATTCTGCTCGATTCCATGTCTCCAGGTACTTGGCCCCCAACTAGGGAGATAAATCCAAGTCCTATGCATTCTTTGCCCTACTGCATGAACAGGCACAACGGACGTGTCAACAGTCTGTTCCTGGACTGGTCCGTACGCGAGGTCGGAGTCAAGGAACTCTGGACCTTGAAGTGGTGCCCCAACTACGATACCGCCGGGCCCCGGACCCTGGCCGGGGGCGTCAAACCCGAGGACTGGCACGAATGGGTGAGGGGATTCAAGGACTACTAATTATCCCGTTCAAAAGATAACTAAAGGGGTCGCGCCTTTAGTTATCTCAGCTTCTTACCTTCCTACGTTCTTATCTTCTTACTCACGGCGTTTCGCCGCCGGCCCCTGGCCGCCGGCTTTGCCGCCAGTTCTTGGTTAACAGTTCTTGGTTCTTAGTTTTCATACTTCTTACTTCAGCCTTCGCACTTCGGCGTCTCGCCGCTTGCCTTCTTACCGTCTTACTCACGGCGTCTCGCCACCGGCCCCTGGCCGCCGGTCTGACCCTCAGGGCCCCCCTTAGAGATTAGCGAAAACATCCCGCCTTCGGATGTCGCCCGTTTTCAAGAAATGACGATAATCCTCAATGAGCTCTTTCACTGTATCATTCATGAACCCCTTTTCATCTATGAAAGACTCCATGTCATTTGGGGATGGAACTTCCCATTTGCTAAAATCTTGCAGTTTTTGAAATTCTTCTGATGCCTGGCGTAACTCAGGACTGGCTTTTACATTGAGATGATTTGGCTCTGTGCGTCCCTCTAAGGCAGATCTGATGCTCCTGTGGTATATGACACCCACTCCTTTCGTCCACATCTTGTTGACCTTGGAAATTTCATCTTCTTTTATGCCAATTTTTCTGAGGCTAGCAATAATACCGTCGTGGAGGTTAAGTCGTGTTTCTAAGGTTGTGCCGCCCATAAAAGCATTAGCCATCAGTTCAGTTATAGTAGCTTCTGCAGAACTCAAAGTGATATTATGCAATTGACCTGCAGTTGCGGTCGCTTTTTGTGCAACCAGATCCATGGTTGCTGCTTGTGCTTCAACTCTCTTTCGGATTTCGGAAATTTCTTTGGCATCTGTTTCGGCCTGCTGAGCGGCCGTTTTGAGCGCCCCGAATGGGCCGAAACTAAGCTCAATCGCTCGTTCATTCAGAACAAGCACAAGGCCAATGAGGCAAGCGAGAACGGAAACTGTCGTGAAGCCAGACGACCATGATTGCTTCGTGGTGAGCCACCATGTAGACATGACGAGAGTGTTCACGATTATGAGGATACCTATGAGTTGAATCATGGCTGAGTTCCTTTTTGTTTCAGATTTAGTCATGTGTTCTTTCAGTTCAACAGGTAATCCGGTTAACAACAAAGAATTTGCTACTTTATAGACAAGCCGTTAATTACGTTTTCCGCCAAGCGAGCAACGCGAGGCGGCCCAAAACAAACTCGAACAACAGCATTCGAACTCAGCCTTCGCACTTCGGCCTCTGGCCGCTGGCTTTGCCGCCAGTTATTGGTTAACAGTTATTGGTTCTTAGTTTTCACACTTCCCACTTCAAACTTCATCCTTCGGCCCCTGGCCGTCGGGCTGACCCTCAAGGTTTCCTTAAGGTTTCCTGACCCCTTCTAGTTTAATCCGCCTACGGCGACTCTTGTATCTCCTTGTTCAGGTTTAGCTTTGAATTCGTCACACCACTGCTCAGGTTTTGTAATAGGCCACAGGGTTCCTGTAATTGTTGACGGAGGCCCAGCAGAGATATGGGGATTTGGCGAGGGTGCTTTGCGGTGGCATTCGCCTGGTTTGTCTTGTCCTTGAAAACATCTCCAAGATCGACAGTTTGAGCATTGTTTTTCCATTTCTCTTTCTCCTTTGGTTCGAATTGATAAGCTCTATTTTCGCTTTAAGGTATCACTTAGCAGAGGCATAAATGCCTTTAAGCGTTCCTCAATTGTCATATTATAAATCAGGGATTTCATTAGTGTTTGGCGGGCCTGGTTTTTTCGCCATCATATCAATCGTTATTGTTAGGCATGGCCCATATTTTCGACCCGCCTCAATACTAGATTCAATGGCATTTCCAGCGATTGAAGCAGATAACAAAGCTCGTTTTATTCTACTAAGTAGTGCCTTGGTTCTGGCGTCTTGCTCGCTCACGAATGAATTCCTATATTCTGTAATCAAGAAGCGTGCCTCTGGTGACTTTTGGTGAACCTTGCTAAGAGCGTTGGTAATTTTGGGGATATCGTAATCGTAATCTGGAACATGGGGGATCGTCGCCTCTAGATCGCGAATGCAAGTACTATCCATAATCGGCATGAATCCTGTGGTAAATTCCTTGAACAAGACATCTTGAATCACTTTCTCGTTTTCTGTCAAAGCGGGCGTTTTGTAAGGCAATTTGGCCGCTTCAGCTAGACTTGAAATGACGGAGACTAGTCCCCTCAAATCAAATTTAACAAGTTCTATTGACTTTCCGTATGGTTCAAATTCAAGACAAAGATTTTCGTGCATTAGCAAGTCTCTGATAATCCATTCCGGATTTCCTCTCCAAAACATGCCCCTGTAGTCAGTTGAGATATTGAACTTCAGGGTTCTTGCATATCTTCTGTCAAGTCGAACTCTGCACTTTGGTTGGTCTGATGAGCCTCCAATAATGACCCCTAGGTTGAAATAGATATCGAGCTTGTTCTCCTCCCAACGGATATTCAGTGAAGGGTAAATAGCTTTTCCAGCAACCCCTCTGGTTTGGGTCTCCGCCGGTAGAGACAGCACAATTGTCTTGGTGTCATCCATCTCGGATACGGATTCACTTACGATCCATTTGCCAGTTGCGTTGACCTCGCTTGCCTTTGAAACACAAACGACCAAACAACCCGCAGCCAGCAACCACAAAAACACTCTCGCTCTCACGGCACAATCTCCCTTCAAAAAAATCTACATAACACAATCAACTTTCCCAACTCTCATGCGCCTTTAACATAAGCAGGGAGAGAACGCCACTGGTCTAGACAGATATCGCCCCTTGGTTTCTTATTTGATCTCCGCATTGCCTCTCCTGGCAAAAAAGTTACAGAACTATTGATCTGTCCTTTACTCAAGAACTTCTCCCAAAAAACTCGCAATTTACTGCCTAAAACCGTTGCGTTACTTTGGCCCTCGCATCACTTACTACAAAGCGACTACTACTTTGACGAGGCAGCACTGATGAAAAGCCGATATCGACTGTTTCTCTTTTTCCCAATGCCTCAACGAGCCAGTCTGAAAACTCCTGTATGTCTGTAGTAATTCTCCCCTTGTCTGGAGATTGTGTCAAGGGAAATTTGCGAGGAGAGCGGGGCGCTGCGATTCAATTTTAAGTGTTTGGTGTTAAGTGTTAGGTAAAGGGGCACAAAAGTCAGGGATGAAACCTGAAACCTGAGTCAACATCGTGAGCGCTGCGCTGTGAGACAAAGCTCACGCCTTGGCGGCCACCTCGCTTTCCGCTTTCCCGCTTTCCGCTTTCCGCTTTCCGCCCTTCGCTTCGAACCGTTCGGCCTTTGCGTACGATTCTAGCCGACTGCTTTTAGCCGGGACAGTCATCGTTCGTGCCTCACTTAAATGACAGTCCCTCCGCCTACCGCCTACCGCTTCCCGCTTCCCGCTTCCCGCTTTCCCGCTTTCTTACTTTCGTACCTTCCCACCTTCTTTTCTTACTCAAACTCCGTGTACTTCAGACAATTCCCCCTGGCCTTATCTATTGGGTACTTCAGGGCATTCTTTTCGATCTTTCGATTTGTTTCGGCAAACAAATCGATCTTGAGTTCGTGACAGAGGTACATCAAGAATGTGAAGATGTCGCCCACTTCATCTTTGATACGTGCCAGCTCTATTTTGTTCAGCTCATACGACTGGTCGGTGGTCTTCCAGAGAAAATTCTCCATCAATTCGGCGGCTTCTATAGAGAGGCCTTCTGCCAGATTCTTGGGCGAATGAAACTGTTTCCAATCGCGTGCATCCCGGAATGCCAGGATCTTGTCTAGTAACTGTTGATATTCGCTCATCAAGGTGTCAACTTTTCTAAAGAAAATATGCGTATCGGGCCCAATGGATGGCTGAGTAAAGTTTGAAGTATAGTCCCAGCACTCGATTTGTCAATGGGGGTTAGAGCTCTTTTTTTGTCTTCTATGAAAGGCCGACATTTCCGCATCTGTGGGTTTTCTTAGACTCACCTCAAGCGGGAGAGTGCCGTTAAACGTTGTGACCGAAAGTGACAACTGTCCATTCGCCATGGGGTCAACCGTTTTAATGGTATTGGGGACCATCCCAGGGGCTTTCCGAGGGTGTCTCATGCTTCTTGTCGTTGACACATCGCATGGGGGCTTTTCTTCCTTTGCTTCAAGAACGGCCAAGCCAGTGCTGTCCTTGAGAAATGCCACCATTTCTGTAGAGGTGGGGCGATTGCCAATTACCCTAGTTGTGGGCGACTCCGTAATCATCGTGGTCGAGGAAGGCGAGTGCGTCTTCACGACTACAGGCGGCTGAATTGGTTTGGCGGGGTAGTGGGCAACCTCTGGGGCTCCAATGGCCGAGTCAGTTCTTCCCTCAAGAAATGCCACCATTTCTGTGGACGTGGGGCGACTGGCAATTGCACCAGTTGAGGGCGACTGCGAAATCAGCGTGGTTGAGGAAGGCAAGTGCGTCATCAAGGTTACAGGTGGCTGGACTGGCTCAGGGTGGTGTTGGGCAACCTCTGGGGTTTTCTGAAATTCTCGTACGCTACTTATTGCTTCGGCAACCAAATCATCTGAGCAAAAAGTCTTGGGCGTAATGGGTTCTATCCAAGCTGAATTTTCTCTGGAGGGCACCTCTTGAACACTGTATGGCCAGGACTCGGGGACGCTCTCTGTCGCTGTGGAGTAAGCCTTCTGGGATTCTGGATCGGACCCATTCATTCTGAGACAATTGTTGGTGGAGTAAACACGATGTTTTCTTCCACAACCACCCACAGCCAGCATCATCAACGATAACAGAATTAATCTTGTTTTCATTTGACTTCCCTTTCAAAACAGCAAGTTAATCCGTAATAACACGGCGTGACAATGAGTGGAAAGGACTCACCATAAATCGCCCCACATCTTCTTGATCTGCCTACAGGGTGATCTCTCCTCATGTCAAGTCGATAAGCGAAAAAAAAATGACGTGCTTTTAAAGCTTCCTTTCCTTAGATGCCCCATCCTCCAATGATGAGGTTTGCCGCTAAGTGTCTATCTTATGTGTTTTTGATATACAATACAGGAGAGACTGTCAATGATAAAAAAACCTTTTTCGACAGTTCATAGAATTGCATTGTGCACAGAAATGTGCTTGCTGCTGCTGGCAAGACAGCAAGCAGAAATCACGCAAAAAAGGACTGGGGAAAGGAAGGGGTGAAGGGAACCCAAACCATGGTACCACTTGTGCTGTACAATGGCTGATTCTGCTATTTGGGTTCCGGCGTCCGAATTGTGCGCCCAGAAGAGAGAATTTCTTTGGATTGTAGGGGTTTCAACCTATAATGCGAGAGTCTGATGGATCGACGGGAACATTCAGGGGAATGGTTGATTTGAACTGAAACGCCAAAAACCGCAGAAATGATACATTTGAGGAGTCGTGATATGTCTGGGCGTGTGCGTTGGATACCCCGTATATTTGTGGTAGTGTTGACGGTTTTGGTGTGCAGTTCTTATGCGCAGAGGACAAGAGACAATGCGAATGATCCCAACGACCAACTGCGTGTGGATGGGGACTGAATCAAAAGTTATGTCGAGTGGTTGGCCCGAGATGAGATGCAAGGCCGCCAGAGTTTGACGGCAGAGTAGAGATGTGAAAAAAGAGCCGGAGGGCGAACGGGATTTTCTGGCCTTTACAGTCAAGGATCGAGTTTTTCGCGCGATTATGAAGCCGGATCGTCAGGAATCCGTGTCCAACCCCTGTGACGACGTGACCATGGATCAGGTGGTCACCTATTTCAATATGGACATGGTGGGTTTGGGTGACGCCATTGATGCACCCGGGGCTTTGAATTTTCCCACGATCTGGAACGTCATCAAAAAAGATCAGGACAAGGAGATCATTCAAGGTCATCAATGAAAAGCAGGTGTTCCTGGCTGTGAAGTTTGCCCCGGGCAACGTGACAGGGTGTGTAGACCGCCTGGAAGAAATGAAGGCGGCCCTGGGCGATACAGACAATCTTGTCCTCATCGGCACTGCGATTGTCCTGGGTGGGACTGTTAGGACACGCTCTAACCGCCAAAAGAAGTTGTCATGTCGAGTTTTGAAAAACCTTTGGTATAACACCTGTTACATGCTATGATGTGGCAATATTGTCCGTTCCAGGTCAATAAAGTTTGCGGATCGCGGTTGGTGGCTGATAATGCTTGCTAATTGGGCCAAAAAGCACCTGGGACAGTGAACCGCTTTGCGAAACTCTGTTTTCTGTAAGGCATTATAGTGAAAATACTGAAGGAACGATTTTTATATGACCCATTCGGTTGATACCAAGAATATGGCAGTCTTTTGTGATTTTGAAAATGTGGCGTTGGGTGTCCGAGACGCTGACTATGCCAAGTTTGACATTGCCAAGGTGCTTGAACGCCTTCTTCTCAAGGGCAATATTGTGGTTAAAAAGGCGTATTCTGATTGGGCCCGCTATAGGGAATTTAAGGCGTCCATGCACGAAGCGTCCTTCGAGTTGATCGAAATCCCGCACGTACGATTGTCGGGTAAAAACTCTGCGGATATTCGTATGGTTGTAGATGCCCTTGACCTCTGCTACACCAAAGAACATGTGGATACCTTTGTGATCATTAGTGGTGATTCTGATTTCTCCCCTCTGGTGAGCAAGCTTCGGGAAAACAATAAAACCGTGATTGGGGTGGGTGTAAAGAACTCCACATCTGATTTGCTGATCGCCAATTGCGACGAGTTTATCTCCTATGATGATTTGGTCAAACCGCCGCGTCCACGTCGAAAACCGCGTGTGGTGTCTCCTGCCCCTGCCCCTGCCCCTGCCCCTGCGAATGGTAATGGACGCAAGCCTGCACGCGAAACCAAGGCCAAGCCCAAGGTCAAGCCCAAACCTGTGTCTCCGGCGGATGCCAAGAAGCAGGAAGCCTGGGATCTTATTGTGGAAACCTATGAGGCGCTTCTGGAAGAACGGGGTGAAGAAGGCCGGATCTGGGGTTCCATGCTTAAGCAAACCCTGAAACGCCGAAAACCTGGATTTAGTGAATCACATTATGGATTCAGCTCCTTTGGCCAGCTCCTGGAAGAGGCCGGAACCGAGGGCATACTCGATTTGATTCGTGATGAAAAATCGGGTGGATTCATTGTCAGTGGCTGTCATGCGCCTTAGGTCATGGAGACACATCATCAGAGTCCTGAAGAACGTTGCGACTTGAATTTCCAATGAAGGATGGGGCATTAAGGGCACCTCCAAAAATTCGGTTAGGTGTGTGAGCGAATCTTTTGATTCTGGACTGCGTCGGGAAAAAGTCAGCTTAGCTTCAACTTAAGGCTGATTCTCCTTCCTTGCCAGGATGCAAAAACCTTCTGTTTTCCGCTCAAAAGGCAATTATTACATTCACCCTCAATAATTACCCTATACATTTTCTAGGGATGTAGATATATTGCCATTTTGTGTGTCTGTACTTCATTGGACGAGATTGAGAAGGGCATTGCGAAAAAGGTTGAGGGTTCAGGAGTCTGCGTGATGTGTAGATGTGATGAAAACCAGTTGGCTGATTTCGAGAGGAATCAGAATTTCTAGCGCCTCATCATAGTGAAAACGTTGATTTCCCCCCAAAGCAGTGGTGAAAAGGGTTCGATGCTGCCTTTTGGTGCTAATTCTAGTCATTTGGCATTTGAAGAGGAATGCCTAAAGATTGGCCTATTCTGTGTCGAAATAAGGTTACTGTGAATGAGTTCTAAAGCTACTGGGTGCGACCAGGGCGAACATTATTTCATTTTTCAACCAGCGTTTATAAGAAGGAGACCAAAATGAAAAAATTAGTATTTGTGCTTGTTGTTGCATTATTATTTGGCACAACAGCCATGGCCATTGACATAGGGTGCTCAACTCACGCAAACTGGTGGACAGAGCCAGACGCCAAGACCGTGATGGAGAACATTGCGGCCAGTGTGCCCGTTTCTATGGAGATATTTTCATCAACTGAAGAGGATGCACTTGCAGATTGGGTGGTTGCCCACACAGGTAATGGCCAGGCAGACCTCTTGATCCTCACCGGATGGGTTCCGACTACCATTTATACAGGAGGCAATGCACAGCCTGATGGTTCCATAGCCGAGTTGTTCCTGGATGATGGTAATTGTATTATCAACACAGGCGACTGGTTTTTCTACGTGTCATCTCCCAATAATGGGGACGGTGGCTTGGTGAATCTGATGGACGTTCCCGGCATTTCAATGGCGGAGCCCATCGTAGATGTGACGCCTACGGACGATGGCAAGCTGTACACGCCATCCTTTTCGGCCTTTTCTCCTTCGCGGCCATGGCATCTCGACCAATTTGACGGCACAGACTGGACGCCCGAGTTGATTATGGGTGTCAACGCGGATGGCACAAGAGCTGATCCGGCGATTATTGTCAATACAGTGACTGGTGGTCGTGTGGGGTCTTTCTTCCAGGTCAACGGTGCATTGGTTGACGAAAAGAGCGCAGTGATGAGCGAATGGATCAATAACTGGTATCTCCTGAATGTGAGCCCTGCTGGTCCTGCCAGAGATCCCATTCCAGCAGGTGGAGATGTGGATGTACTTCGTGATGGTGCCTTGACATGGACACCAGGCCCTTACTCGGGCACACACAATGTGTACCTTGGCGAGAGTTTTGACGATGTCAACAGTGCCACTGTACCCACCGCTTCAAATCTGACTGACCCATCCTTTGATCATGGTCGTCTGGAATTCGGAAAGACCTATTATTGGCGTGTGGATGAAGTTAATGCCTCACCGGATAAGACCGTGTACAGTGGCAAGGTCTGGAGTTTTACAGTTGAACCCTATGCGATTCAGATAGCGGGTTCCGACATTATTGCCACGGCATCCAGTTCTTCCAATGATTTCTCCTTGCCAGAAAACACCATCAATGGGTCAGGTTTGGATGAGAACAATGTGCATTCCATAGACTCAGATGCCATGTGGTTCACGGAAATGAACGATGAAAATCCCTGGATTCAATTTGAATTTGATGCGGTCAAGAAGCTGGATACCATGAAGGTCTGGAACTCAAACAGCTCTGCCGAAGGCTTTATTGGCTATGGCATTAAACAAGTTAAGCTTGAGTATTCAAAGGACGGTGAAACCTGGGAAATACTCCAGGATGCAAATGAATTTAGCCAGGCAACAGCTTCACCTACCTACGATCAGTACGACGAAATTGCCTTTGGTGGTGTGGCCGCTAAGATGGTTCGTTTGAACATTCAAAGCAACTTTGGTGGCTTCATGCAGGCCTATAGCCTTAGTGAAGTTCAGTTTAACATGATTCCTGCTTCCGCTCGCACACCCGAGCCCGCATCCGGATCGACAGATATTGTTCCTAACGCGGTTGTGTCCTGGCGTGCAGGCCGTGAAGCGGCTCAAAGCACTGTCTATGTCAGTACAGATCCCAATGAAGTGGCTGATGGTCTGGCACCTTCTGCCACATCCAATACCAATAGCTTAGACCTTAGCTCGTTTGACCTTCAGATGGGCGAAACCTATTACTGGTGTGTGGATGAAGTCAATAATGCAGAGGCTGAGTCTGTTTGGGCCGGCCCTGTATGGAGCCTTTCAACTGTGGCGGCATTAGTCGTTGACGATTTTGAGAGTTACAGCAACGACAGTCCCAATCGTCCTTTCCAGGCATGGCTTGATGGGTATGGCTATTCACCTGATGAGTTCTTCCCTGCCGGGTACAATGGTAATGGCACTGGGGCCGGTGTTGGACATGACATCTGGAGCGTGGCCAGTGATCACTATAACGCAGATATCATGGAAACCGTTAATACGATTTCTGGTAGCAGTCAATCCATGCCGCTTTACTACAGCAACGCAGGTGAGACAACACGTACATTTGCTGTACCTCAAGACTGGACCAAACATGGTATTCAGGCCTTGTCACTGTGGTTCAATGGTCAAGCTGACAATGCGGGCCAACTGTATGTCAAGATAAATGGCACCAAGCTGCTCTATGATGGCAGCATTACCCGTACGGTTTGGAAACTGTGGAGTATTGATCTGTCCACGGTTGGCAATGTGAGCAATGTGACGAGTTTGACCATTGGTGTTCAAGGTGCCGGTGCATCGGGTATGCTCTTGATCGACGATATCCAGCTCAATGACGAGGTTCGTGAGTTCATTCCTGAAATCACCAGTCCTGGTGACATCATTTTGGGTGTTCCCAATGACGGCTTGTCCACAGCTGATGACAATGGGTGGCCAGCGGGCGAGGCACCTGAGTTTGCCATCGATGATGACGCCAGCACAAAGTTGCTTCACTTCAAGGGAAATTTGGAACCCACCGGAATTCGGATCACGCCACAGGTGGGTGCTACGATTGTGACACAGATGACGTTTACCACGGCCAATGACCACGATGACCGGGACCCTGTGACTTTCGAGCTTTCTGGTTCTATTACCAGTATCGATGGGCCCTACACGCTGATCGCTACAGGTGACATTGTGGACTTTATGCAGGAAACAGCCTGGCCACGTTTCACCAAAAATCAGACAGCCATCACCTTCGACAATGAGGTCGCGTATACACATTATCAGATTCTCATGACCGTTCGAAATCCTGCCATTGCCAATAGCATGCAGATTGGCGAAATCGAGTTGATTGGCACGATTCTTGGTCAGTAGAATGATTGACTGAAGTTTTACAAACTTCAAGTTTTCAGTTTTCAGTAGGCAGCTTATAGCAGGAAAAACGCATTTTGCTAAAAACTGAAAACCAAAAACTGTATACCACAGGGCTTTTTGCAAAAGTCCTGTGATTGACTTAGAATAACGATTGAAAGCTTTGTAAGCGGCCTTGGTTAATCCAAGGTCGCTTTTTTTTGTAGAGAGTTTTCCATGTCCTGCGACAGGATCCTAGTGGTGGTTGGCCGTAAAAAATGAGTTACACCGGAATGCCACTAACTTAAGACCTCCTCCCGTCTCAACTTTGTCGCAAACTTAATCGAAACGACGACAAAGGAGCCTGCATTTGCGGCCTCCGGCCGCCTATCGACCAAGCTCGCGACAAAGAAAAGGGATGACAAACATACTTAAGTTAGTACCATTCGAGCAAGACTTCTTATTGTGCATTTGGGGGACCAGTGGTAAGATGCTCAATGTTTGCCAGCTAATTGCATGGCCAGCTTATTCTGTCCGTTTGACTTGAGGAGACCTAAAATGCATTGTTTCGAAAAGAGAGCAAGCTTCATTGCACTGTGGATTGTTGCTGTGTGGGCTGGGGCTGTCATTGCCAATCAGACGGAAGAGGCCCCAGATAATACCTTGCCTTCGCTGAAATCAGGGCAGACCTGGAAGCTGGTGTGGCAAGATGAGTTTGAGGGCGAGACAATCGATAAGACCAAGTGGGACAGTCCCAGCTACGAACGGAGAGGCCATCTCTGGCGGGCTGAAAATGCCACTCTGAACAAGACCGGTCAGTTGGTCATGGAGACGTCCAAGGTGGGGGAGCGGTTTGCGTCACCGTGCCTCAGGACCATGGGGAAGTATGAAAAAAAATATGGTCTATTTATTACACGCTGCAAGCTGCCCAAGAGCATCGGACACTGGTCGGCCTTCTGGCTGTACAATGGCTCCGTGGGCAGAGTCGGCAATGAAGGTCGGGACGGTACAGAGATCGACATCATGGAATGGCCCTACCGTGATGGACGTGTGCAACATGCCTTGCACTGGGATGGCTATGGCAAAGACCACAAATCCAAAGGGCATGTGTCCAAGAATGAGGCATTGTTAGACGGTAAGTTCCATACCTTTGCATTGGTGTGGTCCCCTGAGGAATATGTCTTTTATGTGGATGGCAAGGAAACCTGGAGAACGCGCGACGGTGGCGTGTGCCAGGTGCCGCTCTATCTCAAGCTGAGTGTGGAGATCGGTGATTGGGCTGGAGACATCAAAAAGGCCAAACTGCCAGATTATTTTATGGTGGATTACGTGCGCGTGTATGACCGGGTCAGCAAATCCGAATAGGTGACTTAGTCGTACCGGTTCTGTCGTGACTTTGCAATTGGAGAAAGACAAATGCCAGAAATGCGATCAAGAGTTACACTGTTGCACAAAACGAGTCATGGCCTCGTTGTCTTGTTTGTGGTACTGGCATGGGTTGCATCGCGGCCCGCACTGGCTGCGACCTCGACCGTTGTCGATTTCCGATACGTGCCGCCCGAATGGCAGACGGCCATCTGCTTGCCGGACGATCCACACAAATCGCTCGTTGATCGTACCGGCGAGTTGCTCTATCACTACGGCAAGGACGGGCGTGAGTTTGCCACACGCATCGGTATAGAGGTGGTTGACAACGCGGCCTGGCAGAGACAGGCGTTGCTTTCACCACGCGTGCCCATCGTGCGAACGCTACGATCCACGGACACGCTGGAGATCATGGAGGAGACCTTCGCGGTCACCAACCTTCGGCAGACAGACATGCCGGCGGCTGTCTCGCCATTGCGACGCGTTGATGCAGGGGGGGTGAACCGGGACTGGGCCAGGCCCAACGCTACACGGGTGCAGTCGCTCCGACACATCGCAGTCCACATGGGCGGTAGCATCCATTACGAATTGACCGTACCTGCGAAGGCGTCACGATGTATTGCACTGGCTCTGTGTGAAGGCTGGTGGAAGGAGACCGGCCAGCGTGTGGAGGTGCTGCTGGTGGAAGGCGCTGAACCCAAGACCGTGGATACGGTGGCAGACATCGGCCACAACCAGGCTGCCGCATTCTGGTTCATAGGTGTGGACATAAACGGCGACGGTAAGATCGAGATTGTCATTAAGGCTGCGCCGCAGGCAGCGGACAAGAACACGATTCTGAATGGGCTTTGGGTGTTTACGCCCGGTACAAAAGAGGACAGCCAGGCACTGCTGGCTGGCAGGCTGAACCGGCTGGCCCTGGCACGCATGGACTCGGTCAGGCCAGATGGTTCTGCGAGAAATGATGTGATCCTGGTGCATGTGGAGAACTACGGTACAGACACACGCACAGTACACCCGCGTTTGATTGTGGATACCACCATGGCATTTGCATTCCATCCGGACACCCAGCGTGTGACGGTCAACGATCACGAGACGATCACCACGTCGCTCAAGATGACCGGCCTGACGCAGGAAAAGAGGGTACGGCGGTTTGTTCAGCTTGAGACACTGACCGTGCCAGCGGGCCAGAGCAGGACGTTTTTTGTGCTCTATAGCGGTGGGGGGACCATTTTGGTGGAGCCAACCACGGTTGATCAGGCCCTCGCAAGCCGCGACCAAGCTGTGACGTATTGGGCAAGCGCGCCGCTGCCGTTCGGTCGTGTGCAGGTCCCGGACCCGGGCATTCAGGCGCTGGTGGATTCATCTATCCGCAATATCTGGCAGGCTCGTGAGATCAAGCAGGGGCTGCCCGTTTTTCAGGTCGGACCGACCTGCTATCGTGGATTATGGATCGTGGACGGGGCTTTCATTCTCGAGTCCGCGGCCATGGTCGGTGCAGGCCAGGAGGCGCGCAACGGCGTGGCCTACGAGCTGACTTTCCAAAAGCCGGACGGTCGCATTGAAGTGATGAAGAATTTCTCCAAGGAGAACGGTATTGTACTGTGGACGTGTGTGCGTCACGCTCAACTCACACAGGACAAGGCCTGGCTCGAGTCCATCTGGTCCAGCCTCATACGCGTGGTCGAATACATCCAGACGCTGCGCGAGCGCACCCTCGAAAACGATACGCCACTCGACAATGGTCTGATGCCTCCGGGTTTTTCAGACGGAGGTATCGGGGGTATTCACACAGAATATACCAACACCTATTGGAACCTCCTGGGATTGCGTGCCTTCATCCAGGCAGCACACTGGCTCGGCAAGACCGAAGAGGCTGCGATGTGGCAAAAGGAATATGATGCCTTTATGGCAGTCTTTCATAAAGCAGCGCAGCGTGACATGGCCAGAGAGGCCCACGGGCATGCCTATGTCCCGATCATTATGGGTGAGCCAGGCAGGAAGGAACTCCCGCAGCGTGCGCAGTGGGCGTTTTGTCATGCGATCTATCCGGGTCAAATCTTCGCCAAGGACGATCCGCTCGTGGCCAGCACCCTGGCCATGCTTGCAGTCACCGAACGCGAGGGCATGGTCTATGGCACGGGCTGGGACCCTACCGGCATCTGGAATTACTTTGCATCGTTCTACGGACACGCCTGGCTTTGGCAAGGGAACGGCCGCAAGGCTGCAGAGATTCTCTATGCCTTTGCTAATCACGCTGCGCCCACAGGTGTGTGGCGTGAGGAGCAATCCCTGGTCGGTGAGACATTTCGCAAGGTCGGTGACATGCCGCACAACTGGGCCAGCGCAGAATTCATCCGTCTCACCATCCACTTGCTCGCGCTCGATCGTGGCAACGAATTACACCTGCTCGAAGGCTTTCCACGCGACTGGGCCGGCCCAGGCATGATCACGCGTCTGAGCGGCGTGGCGACTCCGTTTGGTTTGCTTGACATGACTGTGCAAGCCGATCACGACGGCAAAACCGCAACGCTCCAAGTGAAGGCGCTCGCTACTAATTGCACGGCGATCATCGTCCACCTGCCCAATGGCAGTACAAGCAGGATTTCCCCGCAACAGGGCGGCACAATCACTTTCTCGATGGAATAGAGAAGCCAAGGAAGATTGCCGTACTTCGTTCGCAATGATAACTGACTTCATGGGCAGGGCTATTGCGAGTGGCGGCAAGGAATTCGCTTAATTCGCTTAATTCGCGGTTTCAACTCAGCAGATGTGTCAGATTGGGCGTCCACGTGCCTGTACTTATCGCCGGTGTTTTGCCTGAGGCGGTGTAGGGGATTTTCAAAAAAACTCCTTTCTGTTCTTTGGTTAATGCCATAGTATCATGGCGTGAAAATAGCTGCGAACGATATTGTGGGTATGATGTGGTTTTAAAAAGAAGGTGAATCAATGAACTGTAAACGATGTCTGATCTGTGGTTTTCTGGCGGTGTGTGTGCTGAATTCAATGGTCTGGGCGAAACGCTCGGGGCCTCCCAATATTGTGGTCATCTTTATTGATGATATGGCCTATGCCGATATTGGCCCGTTTGGTGCCAAGGGCTATGAGACTCCACATCTGGACCGCATGGCTGCTGAGGGCCGGAAGTTTACGGATTTTGTGGTGTCATCGGCCGTGTGCTCGGCATCACGTGCTGCCTTGATGACGGGCTGTTATCATCGTCGTGTGGGGATCTCCGGCGCCCTGGGACCGGGTGCCACGCATGGCATCAACGCGGCGGAGATGACTCTGGCTGAAGTTTGCAAACAAAAGGGTTACGCCACGGCCATTTATGGCAAGTGGCATCTGGGGCATCACCCCAAGTTCCTGCCTTTGCAGCATGGTTTTGATGAGTATTTTGGGCTCCCCTATTCCAATGACATGTGGCCGTATCATCCAGGTGTGGCTCATCTTTCCATGGAAGACCGTATCAAGCGATGGCCCCATTTGCCCCTGATAGAAGGGGACGAGGTCATCAATGCGAAGGTCACAGGCAAGGATCAAGCGCAGTTGACAACCCAGTATACCGAGCACGCAGTTAGTTTTATCCAACGTAATGTAGATCGTCCCTTCTTTTTGTATGTGCCCCACAGTATGGTGCATGTGCCTCTGTATGTCTCTGAGAAGTTTAAGGGCAAGAGTGAGCAGGGGCTCTTTGGTGATGTGGTCATGGAGGTCGATTGGTCTGTGGGCCAGATCCTGAAAGAGATTCGAAGTCAGGACTTGACTGACAACACCCTGGTGATTTTTACTGCGGACAATGGTCCCTGGCTCAGCTACGGTGACCATGCCGGTTCATCAGGGCCATTGCGTGAAGGTAAAGGCACTGAGTTTGAGGGCGGTATTCGTGAGCCTACGATCATGTGGTGGCCTGGTAAGATCAAGCCTGGTACCGCGTGCGATGAACTAGCTTCTACCATTGATATTCTGCCCACGGTCGCAGCCCTGATTGATGCTGAGTTGCCCGAGCACAAGATTGATGGCAAGGACATCCGACCCTTGATGTTCGGCAAGGCCCCCAAACAGTCACCCCATGATGCCTTCTATTGTTATTACGCGAACGGTCAATTGCAGGCGGTACGCGATCGGCGCTGGAAATTACATTTTCCTCATGGCTATCGCACCATGGACGGCCGTGCCGGGGGCACAGGGGGTATACCCACCAAGTACAGTCAGGCCCGCATAGGCCTTGAATTGTTTGATCTGAAGACGGATGTCGGAGAAACAACCAATGTGGCTGACGCCAATCCAAAGATTGTAAAACGTCTTCAGCGTCTGGCAGAAAAGGCCCGCGCCGATCTGGGTGACAGTCTAACCAAACGCAAAGGACCTGGCATTCGCAAAGCCGGGCAGTTGGGCGCGGGTGATAAACGGCTGGGGGACTGAGAACTCACCTACAGACAGCACGTGACTCAGCCTCAGGTTGCGTCACGTGCTACAACCGATCAGCTTGTTGTTTTTTGTGCTCGATAGAGTCCACGTCCAGCAGCTTAGGTTTCAAACCGGTTCTCTCGTCAATACGTTGCATTCGCCTCTGCATTCAGCCGGGACAGAGCACGGTCGCAGGCTCCCTTAATGCTCTGTCCCATCCGTTGGCTCGGCAGAATGGGAAGCAATGCAAACCGTTCGACTACTATGTGGGATGTGACATTCATTTAAGCGAGGCTTGCCGAGCGATGAGTGTCACGGCTGAGGCCGGGGCGGCAGCGTCATTAGCCAATAACGGTCAGATACTAAACCTCCCTAAAGTAATCAAGACAGGTCTGATCCTGATGGCACTCCTGATGGCACCGCCAGCGACCTTCGCTTCGTTGAGGAAGTGAGAAGTTTGAGGTGTGAAGTAATGAGCCGCTTCGCGGGCCAGTTGAATAGATCCCTCGATGCCTCGGGATGACAAAGTCGGTGCGTGGGTACAATCGGATTGCGCCAGCCTTCTTCTCTTCTTACCCTCCTATCTTCTCGCCGCGCAGCGGTCTTGCCTCTTACAGCGCAGCGATCTTCCCTTCTTACCGTCACACCGTCACGAAACAGTGATCGCAATATGGCCGCACGTGCAATCTTCCAGTTGCAGGGTGACATCCGGGATCTGATCTTCAGGCAGGGTGCAGGATACAGTCACTTTCTCTGTGTAGGTGGTGTCCAGAATCTGGATGTACGGCTGGTCGAGTTGTTTTTGGAGGGGTTTTGCGAAGTCCCTGGGCAATCGGTCTTATCTCATTCTGAGAGTCAATGGCCTGAACACAGGAGAGAAACCGAGAGTTCTTGATCGTCACCTCCGCCTGTGTTGTACCTGTCAGAATTGTCCGAAGCGAGTTGGTCATGTTTTTTTTAGCTGTCAGCGATCAGCTCTCAGCTTTCAGCCGTGAGGAATTATACTGGTTTCAAAAGCCGGAGGCAATAAGAACAGTTCCTGCCCTAGCAGGATTCAAAAAGGCTGACCGCTGATCGCTGACCGTTGACAGCTCCCTAATCTATCCACGGTCTGGCCTGTTTGATGGCCAGATTGCCTTCTGCCGTGATTTTAAATTCAATATCCATGGCAAAGTCCTTGTCGTACCAGGGGATGCCATACAGGGATTTGAAATGGTTTTGGACGAGGCCCATCATGTCTGCCAGTTCAAAGATCTGGATCTTCGTGAGCAGATGCTCACCGATTGGGATGGCATTGGAAAAACGGACATACTGGATTTCATAGCGTTCGTCTCCCAAAAGGTCTGCCACGAGAAATTCTTCCGGGATGGAGGAGGCTTCCGGGTTTGTGATGAGATCTTCGCCCAGTTGGGTATTCACGTAATAACCAAGCCACTCCGCATCGTAGATGTTTTTGGTGATGCCCACGCCATTGACCTGTTCGCCGCTGTAATTGGGGTGTACGAGCACACCCATGGCCGTGGAAAAGTGATCAATGCGATAGAAATCACGTTCTTCAAAGGCACGATAGGTCCACAGGCTGGCCCAGACCTGTTTCATGGACTTGGCAATGTGTCTCTCGTGGGGGTGATGCGTGTAGGAATCATACAGGCCTGCGCCATTGAACTCGGGCAGATCTTCATTATTGGTGCTTGAGCGGCATCGCAGCGCAGTGTTTGGATCAAATGAATTATGCATGGCCTGAAGACTGTTCAGCATCCATGAGGGCAACTCACTTTGTTTTCGAATCTTCTTACGAAAGGCATCCAGTGCGTCTACCCGATGTGCTGGATCTGTCTGGAAATTCGGATCATCCATCATCTGCTGAGCAACTGTGTAAAGGTTATTGTGCTGCATGAATGTATCATAGAAATAGAAGGGCACGGCAAATCCCTTTGGGGCCATGCCGGATGGCAGACAACGGTCGAGTTCTGCGACATTGGCCGCCTTGGCCCCAAAGGCCTTGGCGTCTGCAAATCGGACATAGGACAGGGGGGTGATTTTTTGGATATCCAGGTCCCTTGGCGGGTACTGTGTCTCTTTGGGACGGATGGCATCAAAAAAGGCGTTGACATCTTCATAGGACGCGGGTGTCAGATTCAGGCCATCTGAGAGGACCTCCATCTTGACATACTGGCCGACTAGGGCCAGGATATTTGGATCTGTGGATGCATTCTTGAGGTACGCATTGGGCGTGTTGTTCTGTTTGGCCTTGACATTGATGTGCGACAGGGGCGTCTGAGGCGTCTCCGTAATGATGCCGGCCACATGGCTCAGTGTATTTGGCAGGGTCTTGAGGATGACGATGTCACGTACGGACACGCTGTCTGCATTGTCCACGATTTTGAGCAGGCCATAACTCTCGCCCGGATTAAGGGGGCTGTACCGCATATTGGCGTACAGATCTTCGGTCGCAATCACAGGCAGACCTGCCTGTTCGTACAGAGCCTTTTCCTGGGAATAGATCACACGCTGGGTCTCACCTGGTGCGTGGTAGTAGAGCTTGCTCACGGCAAATGGCATGTGCTCTGAGACCAGATCATACGCTAGCTTGACCTGGGTAAAATGGACCGGGTCCGTGGGCCAGAACTCCAGCGTGTAGATGCCCAGAGATCCATCGTTGGGATCATACTGGTCATGGGCGATCAGGCTGCCAGCCAGATTTTTTCGGTGGTCTGAAAAATACGTCTCATTGTTGAACTGGTTCAGGGAAATCGTCCAGCCCAGGGCATCTCTTGCAAAGTAGTAATGGTAGGGGAAACGCTCGGTGTTTTGGAAGTACAGCGTGGGTGATTTTGTATGGACATTGGCAATAAAAAACTTTACCTCGCGTACCTGCATGGCCCCTGGGAAATCTGACCGGGTGGAATATTGCTCAAACACGGATCGATCCGGTATGTCCAGGGTGCCATATTGCGGCAAAACCTGAGCCTGTGCCATTTGGATAAGTCCGCCCAAAAATAAGCCCAAACCTATCATGTATCGTATGTCATTTTTCATTCTTGATAGTATACCATAATCGCACAACTTTAGCACCATGGAGCATTGGGCCAATATGGTTTACGGCTCCAGGTTCATGGTTTGCAGTTTTCTAAACCTCCCAAGTTCACGCAAAGCCCTCCGGTTTTCTGCAAGCATGGCGGGGGCAGGGTTTGTTTTGTGAATTTTGAAATAAACCTGAGTAATTCGAGCGAGTTGCGCATAGTATCTAATGACGTTACCGTTAAACGGATTGTAAAGCTGTGAAGGTGCACTGGTGGATGTTAAAAAAAGAAGTCGCTCGCTATGTCCGCTTGTACAGCAATGAAAACTGGGTGAACGCCGGGAACCACTACCTGGAGGTCGAGGTTTACGGTCGGTCTGTCAGGTGAATGTCGCCATTAGGAGTTAATGATGCTAAGAATGCCATCCATTGTCTTTCTACTCTATTGTGTTATGACGTCACACAGCGGTGCGTTCTATGAGAGAGTGGACACTGTTTCAAAGCACTATTCTGTTGCCCGGGAAGTCAGATTGTATACGGGCTTGGATCTTTCATTGTATGTTGAGGATTTGCGATGTCATATTGTCGAAGGCGATGATACAAGGGCTATGGTTCGCTTCGATATTCAGCGGGAACATTATGCAGATTTGGTGAAGATCAATCAGGCAAAATTGGGCGAGCTTGAAGGCGTTTCATCCGAGGTTTTCAAAAACAGGCTGGTTGAGCACAGGAAGACACTACCGGATAAGGCGTGGTTCTGGGGACTCCTTGAGCACGGCGGGCCGTTTTTTGCGGGCAAGGCTTCAGGGGGGCGGGTGTCTTGCGATGTGTTTGCTGTGTCTGGCACTGAGGAGATACTCCGGGTCATTATTGCCTGCCAAAACACCCACAGGGTTGAATTGGCCGAAGAGGTTCTAGTGTACACGGGCTTGGACCTGCCAACAGGTGCTGAGAATATCAGATTTGAGGTAGTCCAGCATGAGGCGCTTCATTATCATGGTAAAACTGCATTTGTCAGATTTGAATTGGAGGATGATCATGCGGAAGAAATTGCAGGGTTTCTCTCTAGATCAAGGCCATATGGTATTGATGTCATTTACCGTGATATAACGCCAAGGGGCCACATGCCTGAATGGTGGAAAGTTGAAGCGTCAGAGCGGTTTTCCGTGAGCAGTGGGAAAGATAAAAGATACGGTCAAATAGCCTTGGCACGTGACAGAATTTCCTGGCTTTTTCCCATGCCAAGCGGGGGCAACCTTTTTCATATGAAAGTCGACATACGTCTTAGCACTGATAAGAGTTCTATTGAACAGATGATGGACATTCGGTTTTCGGGGAATATCTACAATGTGAAACGTTGTGGTTTTTCAAGCGGTACTGGTGATTATACTCACAATTTCAGATTTGATGCTTCTCAACAGAACCTAATCGAAGCGATTGGTAAATCTCCACGCATTTCATTCAAGTATGCGGATTTGAAGACAGACAGGAAGACTCTTGAAGTGTTTGGCAGTGTTGGTTATCCCGTTGAAAAGTCGAAGATTGAATTCTGGGAGGAACAACTGGGCTTGACCCGTTTTGTTTGCGCCTCGGAGAGAGAACCTGGATTGCCGGAAGGCCAATTCAGAAACCACTATATCTGTGTCACACCGCTGAGCAACGACAATGTTCGTGTCTATTTCATGGACAACGGTGGTAGGTACTGAGTCTCTTGGCATAACTGGCCAGGCAAGTGTGTTTGAATCAGAGGAACCCATGTTTGAATCAGAAAATGTCGGACTCATGTGGTCATGGGACAGGTATCCACGTGAACATCTGGACACCTATTTGGTGGCTGATATTGAGGATCCCAGAATCAACTGCCAGAGCATCCTTTCCAGGACGCTCATTGCGGACAGTCTTTGGCCCAATGAGTTTACGGAACTCATCGATGCTGAGCTTCGATTCGGGGTCGTGCTTTCCTGGATACTTGCTCAGCTTCATCGTGGCCTCAGCAGACATGATCTTTGTGAGTCGATTGACAATAATGAGGACTACGCTTGCCCTCAAGTTGTTTTGGAGACATATCAATGGCTGCAATCCGATCAGTGCCCCATACCAGACTATATGTCTGCAGCCCTGGAGCGAGGCAATCCTGATAAACCCGAACAGCTCCTGAACGAAAGAGCCTTAAACACATTTGCCGATTTATGGAATATGACGTTATGTGGACGACACGCCGAAAAGATGCGTATCCTGGAGCCTGCCTGTGGCTCAGCCAATGACTATCGCTTTATGGAGAAGAGTGGGTTGGCAGAATTCATCACCTACACAGGCATAGACATTTCATCAAAGAACATTGCCAATGCAAAGACGCGATATCCAGACGCAGACTTTCGGGCTGTGAGTGTTTTGGATACCGGTTTTGAAGACTCATCATTTGACATCGTTTTTGTGCATGACCTGTTTGAGCATTTGTCTTTGGAGGCCTTGAAAATGGCACTGTCCGAGGTCATGCGAGTCACCCGATCTCAAGCCTGGTTGCACTTCTTCAATGTCAAGACCTGCAAAAATCATGTCGTGCGGCCTGTTGAAAGATATCACTGGAATACACTGTCACTCGAAAGACTTGTTCATTCTCTGACAGAGTTAGGAGGAGACGTTGAAGTAATGTCAATTCCAAGTTTTTTAGTGAAAAAGTTTGGTGATTACACATATCACAATTCCAAGGCTGTCACGTTGCTGGTAACCAAATGATGTGGCCAACATCTGGCTGGATCGAGTTGCTCGTATACTCGCATCTCATCAGCCAAGGCGTTATCAGGATCAAGCATGGTTTGCCAGTCTCATTGATTCAGAGTATCTTTTGTCGGATAGCTGCCATGGCCGAGATGGTGAACAGACATGGTCAACGAAACTCTTTGCGTCTTTTATTGACGACCAGACTCTGCGTGCATATCTGATTCATAGCACCAGTCGCAAGATTTCCTCTTCAACAGAGATGTACTTCAAAACTTCTTTCGGCTGCAAAGCCCGTGGGACTTCGTTGTCGGCGAAAATGGTTCTCGATCCCCAGGGGACCTCCGAGCCCTTTTCACCTCTGGCCTTGCCCACAAGCTTTTCGCTCGATTTCGCTTCAAAATCAATCTTGAAACGGGTTTGCCCTGTTGAATACTGGACTCGGATCTAACATCGAGAGGTCACCTTCATTTAAACGCGGTGTCTTTTTAACTAGGATGGATAGGATTCATAGGATTGCTGTCGCATTGATGAGCCGTTTCTTAGGAGAGTCATACCGTACTTTTACGTCGTCCGTAGTATTTTTAGACAGGAGGCCTCCAAGGGCAGGTGCCGATGTGTGTCTGTCCTTCTTGATCGTATGCCGCCGTTCTATCACGCTGCGCGGGCCACTTCGTGGGAGTCCTGCGCCTGTCACCATTTAGGTAAACAAGGGAGACCATCCTATGAATCCCAGTTGGAATAAAACAACCCGCTTTACGTGATACGCGAACATGCTCAGTTTTCAACAAAGCAAAACGGGTTCTATGAATATCCGCTCTTTTTTATGTATTTGATTCTGCCTGAAAGGACCCAAGTTCTGAGTTCGCTTGCATGCTCAGGATATTGGTGGTAAACTTCTATCAATTGATAGAACCACGATACTGATAAGGAGTGTGCATGCAATTCAAGAAACAAAGATTGTCGCAGGCAACTTAGGGGTATTGCATTACCTCGCTGCCTATTCTGGGTCAGGATCGAGTCATTGCCGCGTCTGAAGCCCCAGGGCCCACACTGGTGTTTACTGCGCCGAACTGGGCGTGTTCGGTATTGGCCACGGAGCCAGGTGGGTGCATGGGCTTTGCCATGGTGCCGGGGCGCCCGGACGCCATGTTTATGATCACGAAATTCTACCCCATCTTTCAGTCAGAAGAGGCAGGCGTCCATCTGTATCAGGCCTCTGACGGACTGAATACTCCGTGGACAGGGCAGCGTATTATTGACCTGCCGTTTGTGCACCGAATCTCCGTGGTGGGCAATGGGACAGAGCATTATCTGGTGGCTGCCTCGGTGTGCGAGGGCAAGGCATTTCAGGACGACTGGTCCAGGCCAGGTGCTGTGTATGTGGCCAGGATTCAAAACGATCTTGGCGGACCCTGGGAACCTGTACCCATTTTGGAAGGGATTCATCAGAATCATGGCATGCAGGTACGCGAGTTTGAAGGCAAACTCTGTGTGTATGTGACTGCGGCAGAAGGTGTGTTTCGTCTGGAGGCCCCTGCGCCGGGACAGAGCCAGTGGCAGGTGACGCAGCTGTTTGACCACAAGGTCAGTGAACTCTATCTGGCAGACCTGGATGGCGATGGTCAGGATGAGATGGCCGTAATCGAACCATTCCACGGAAACACCCTATCTGTGTATAAAAACGAAAACAACATCTGGCAGAAAATCTATTCTTCTGATTTGGCCTTTGGCCATGGGTTATGGGCCGGATCGTTTGGAAACGACAGGGTTGTCTTTGCAGGAAATCGATCGGGCGATGCCAATCTGGCCTGTTTCAGAGTCGTTTCCCTCAAGCCGTTCAACAGGGAAGAGTTCGTGGTGAATGCAGGGTCCGGTACCACCAACCTGGATGTGATTCAAACAGACAAGGGCCCGGCCCTGATTGCATCCAATCCCGGCCATGAAGAGTACGCGATGTATCATTGACAGGACTTTTGAAAAAAGCCCTGTGGTGTAAAGTTTTTGGTTTTCAGTTTTTAGTAAAACAGGTTCTTTATGCTGTATACTGCCTACTAAAAACTAAAAACTTGAAGTCTGCAAAACTTCAGTTATTAATATTTAGTTCAAAGTTAAAGGTTGATCGAGGTTCTGTTCAGATTACTTTGCACTGTGAACTCAGAACGTTGAACTTTGAAGGAGATATCTATGTCAGAAAAAATTGGCTTTATTGGTCTCGGTGTGATGGGTGGCCACATGGCTCGACACTTGAGTGAAAAATACGCGTTAACCGTGTTTGATGTAGATTCGGACAGGGTGACAGCATTGAACAAAGCGGAGTCAGCTGCAAATGTACGCCAAGTGGGTCAGGGGGCAGAAATCGTGCTGCTGTCATTACCAAGTTCTCAGATTGTCGAGCAGGTGATCATCGGAGATCAAGGCCTGATGTCTGTGATGAGAAAAGGGAGTCTGGTGATCGATACCAGTATGACTGAGCCGACTGTTTCAAAGAAGATTGCAGCTAGACTGGTAGATCAGGGCATAGAGTTTATGGATGTCCCGGTGAGTGGGGGGGGAAGGTGCGGCTCGCAATGCGTCACTGGCAGTGATGGCAGGGGCCACGCCTGAGGTCTTTAAACGAGGTCTACCCTACCTGGAGGTGCTTGGCAAGTCCGTGGTTCATGTGGGTGCCATTGGTAGCGGGGGGGGTGACCAAGCTGATCAACAACATGATTGTGGGCGCTACATTTGCCGTGATCGCCGAAGGCTTTGCTCTGGGCAAGACGAACGGGCTTGATCCGAAGGTGTTGTATGAAGCCATCAAAGATGGCTGGGCCGGTTCCACTGTGCTCGACGTGGCAGCCCCAGGCATCATCGAACGGAATTTCACGCCAGGTGGCACCATCGATCTGTTGTTCAAGGACATTGGTTATGCCCTGTCCCTGGCCAGAACACACAATGTGCCTGTCCCCATGACGGCCATGTCAGACGAAATTTTCAAGGCAGCCCGCGCATCCGGTCGAGGCGGCCAGGCCCAGCAGGTGATTATTGAGCTGTGGGAGAATCTTTTGGACTTGGAATGAGTTCAACAGTTTTAAGTGTTAGGTGTTAAGTGTTAAGTTCGTGGCAGGGAGCTGGAAGCTATGAAGGTAAGAAGCTAAGAAGAGAAGATGGCTGGCGCAATCTGAATGTACCCACGAATTGACCTTGTCATCCCGAGGCACCGAGGGATCTATTTAGCCAGCCCGCGCAGCGGTTCAAAACAGTTGATCGCTGAATGCTGAAAGCTGACGGCTGCTTATGTTATCCGGATTTAAAACTTTGCAAATTAGAAGGGCGACCACGGCCGTGGGAAAGGCGACAATAGCCCCCATCAGCATCATGAGTCCCAGATCGATCTTGAATGCAGCAGCAATGAGCAGGGGGCCGGGTGTGGGGGGGACCAGGGTGTGCGTAATACAGCCACCCGCGCAGATGGCCATCAAGTACAGCATATAGTTTTTCTGTGTGCGCTTGTGCAGGGATCGGGCCAGCGGAACCAGCAGGTAGAACACCGTGTCAAAAAAGACCGGGATGGAAAGCACAAAGCCACTGCCCATCAAGGCCCAGGACGCATTCTTCTCTCCCAACGTTTTGAGGAAAGCGCGTACAATACGGTCCGCCGCACCGCTGTCCATCAGGCATTTGCCAATCACGGCGGCCAAGGCAATGACAATGCCTATTTTTTTTTGTCATCTTGGGCCAAATCGGGTAAAGTGTGATGGGCAGGAATAATGCCGTATTGATGGCAGGTCAGGCACTCTTTTGGACAATAGGAACAAACTCATCCATGAAAAAAAATAATGGTCTGATTTATGGTTTTGTCTTGTTTGCTTCAGCCTCTTTTGCGGGTCTCCCTTCTGTTGAAACACTTAATAGTGGTGTGTTTCTTTAGGCATTAAAGAACTTGCCCCCAGAGTTTGACCGTATTGAAGAGATCATCTTTGTCCAGCGTGGTGGCTATGAAGATCCACACTGGTAAACCACCAATATCTACATGAAATGAAATGGTTCGGTATCCTTGAGGAAAGTGAATCAGCAGAAAACATAGATCCCTATGAGACGGATCAACGATATTGGGAGATGTTTCATTATAATCCAGAGCAAGACATGACGAATCATTTGTTCAGTGATCGATGTTACCTGTCTCCCGCTCAAGAACAGATGTTAGGTTCCGCCGCCTGAATCACGTGGGCAGGCGGTCCTGTTCAAAAACATAGGCAGAGGTTATTTATCGGTTATGCCGGGTAAGGAAAAAGGATGCAACATTCAGACAATTCAGTTTCGAGACGACAGTTCTTAAAACAAGCCTCCATAACGGCCGGTACGCTTGCCTTGCCCAGTATTGTACCGGCCAGCGTGTTTGGGGCCAATGCCCCCAGTCAACGCGTGAATCTGGCCATGATTGGCGTGGGCAACCGTGGTTCTGGCGTGATGAATGGGTTTGCCCAGTATGACGATCTTCGGTTTGTGGCCGTGTCTGATACGTATCAGGATCGTCGGGAGAGGGCCAAAGCTCAACTGAATAAACGCTATGGCGGCTTGATTGTCAAAGCCTATGCAGATTTTCGCGATGTCATCAAGCGTGATGATGTGGACGGTGTGGTGGTTTGTACGCCGGACCATTGGCACGTGCCCGTGGCCCTGTATGCGGCACGCGCGGGCAAGGATATGTATGTGGAAAAACCGTTGGGTGTGAGCATGGTTTGGGCCGGGGCATTGCGTAAGGCGATCAAACGCTTTGGCAATGTCTTTCAATATGGCACTCAGCAGCGTTCCGGTGGCAATTTCCGGTTTGCCTGCGAATTGGTCAGGAATGGGTATATCGGAGACATCAAACGCATTGAGGCCTGGTGTCCGGACATATCAGAGCAGTTTAATGCCTTTCACGTCAAACAGTACGGTTCTACCGACCCTGTGTCTGTGCCCAAAGGGCTAGACTACAATATGTGGACTGGCCCTTCGCCCATGAGGCCCTATACTGTGGATCGATGTACCTGTTACGGCACGTATCACTGTTACGATTTTGCTTTGGGATTTATTGCCGGATGGGGTGCGCATCCCCTGGATATTGCCCAGTGGGGGATGGATACTGATCACACAAGCCCCGTATCGTATGAAGGAACGGGTACTCTGCCAACGCGCGGGCTGTACGATACAATCAGTCAATGGGACATTCACTGCGCCTATGCCAATGGTCTGCTCATGCGGTTTATGAGCGAGCGCACTGCCAAGTCCGTGGTGATGACATATCGCGACAAGTGGGTCAGTCATGGTACGACCTTCTTTGGCACAGAGGGATGGGTCAGTGTCGATCGCACCGGTCTGTACACCAGCAGCCCCACGCTCAAACAGGTTAAATTGAAGGCGAATGAAATCCATCTATACAACAGTCCGGCACAGAACCGGAACTTTGTGGATTGTATCAAGACGCGTAAACCCACGATTAATCCTCTGGAGTCGGCCATCCGTTCGGACACAATCAGCCACATGTCTGATCTGTGCGTCCGTTTGGGCCGGCCCATCCAGTGGGATCCTCAAAAAGAGGCCATTATTGGGGATATTCAAGCGACTCGCCTGCTAAATCGAACGATGCGAAGTCCCTGGTCATTATAGCAGGACTTTTGGAAAAAGCCCTGTGGTATACCGTTTTTGGTTTTTAGTTTTTAGTAAAACGCGTTTTTATCCTGTATACTGCCTACTGAAAACCGAAAACTTGGACTTTGCAAAAGTCCTGTTATAAGTCACAAACTTCTTGCCTTTTTCGGGGATTTGAGTAGAATTGCGCCTTAATTACCAGAGACTCGTGGTGGGTGTGCTGGATATTGAAGAAACTCGTTTTGGGAGGTAAAAACGAATGCGTTTGACTCGATGGATAATGCTAGGTTGCTTGGTTTTGGCTTGTGTAGGCCTAGTGTCTTGTAGCAAAAAGACCCCAGATCCTAATGATGCTGGAGACAGTTCACAAACATCTACTCCGGATAAAACTACCGGCGGTGCTGTGGCCGTTTCGGTCAAAGGTCAGGCTGAAGCCGCTGCAGGTGGTTTGGTACCATTGCCAGTAACATTGCCCAAGCCCCAGTTTGCAGGTACGCCTACAAACCTGGATGGTGTGGAAAACCTGGAACCTCCTCTTGGCAAAGATCGTCCTGCTTTTCTGGCACCTTCGGATGTGACCAATGTGGCCTTGGATAAGACTGTTACGGCTTTGATGGATCCTCCTATTATGGGTGAACTGTCTCAGATCGTTGATGGTGACAAGGAAGCCACTGAAGACGGTTTGGTCGACTTGGGTCCCATGAAGCAATGGGTACAGGTTGATCTTGGTGAGCCGCAAGAGCTGTGGGCAATTTTGTTCTGGCACTTCCACAAACAATCACGCGTGTACTATGATGTTGTAGTCCAGGTGGCTGATGATCCTGACTTCATCACCAATGTTCGCACCCTGTTCAACAACGACCATGACAATACCTCCGGTTTGGGCGTGGGTTCAGACAAAAACTATATTGACACCTCTGAGGGCAAGTTGGTTGATGCCAAGAAGGAAGTGGCTCAGTATGTGCGTCTGTACAGCAGTGAGAACAACCTGAACGACCGAAGTCACTACCTTGAGGTAGAGGTTTACGGCCGCACGCCAAAATGAAAAAAGCACTCTTTTTGAGTTTTGTGGTCGCTGTGATGATCGTGGCTGGCGCTCTGCGCTTTGCCCGCTTGTCACAGCGACCTTTGCATACTGACGAAGCGGTGCATGCGGCGAAATACAGCAAAATGCTGGAACGTGGCTTCTACACCTATGATCCCCACGAATACCACGGCCCCACATTAAATTATCTCACCTTTGTTCTGGCCAAGTGTCTAGGTCAAAACACCTATCAGGAACTCTCTGAATGGACATTACGCGCAGGCCCAGCCCTTATGGGCATGGTACTAGTGCTGCTGCCTCTAGGACTCTGGGGGCTGGTGGATAAGCGGGTGATTGGCTTGACCATGGTGTTTACAGCGGTGTCGCCTGCCATGGTGTATTACAGTCGGTATTATATCCAGGAGATTTTTCTGGTGTGCTTTACCGCAGGCCTGCTGATCAGTGCGTTGCGTTACGTGCATAAATCCCATTGGGCCTGGGCCTTGTTGGCCGGGCTTTGCGCCGGATTGATGCATGCGACCAAAGAGACCTGTATCATTGCCTTCGGAGCCCTGTGTCTGGCCCTGTTTTTTTTACGATCTAAAGAGGCCAAAGACGTCAGGGAAATCTGGCGTAAGATCCATTGGTCTCATGCGGCGATATTTCTTGTGAGCGGAGCCTTGGTGTCTATGGCCTGCTTTTCCTCATTTTTCGTCCGATCTCAAGGGATATGGGATTCGATTGCCACGTATGCCGTGTATTTTCAAAGGGCAGGTTCAGCAGGGACCCATCACCATCATCATTGGTTTTACTATCTTGATCTGCTTACGTGGGTGGAGTTTCTGGAGTGGCCCGGATGGAATGAAGATTATACCGTGATTGGCGCATTTTTAGGAAGTTGGTGGGTGTTCCGTCAGAAGATTCGGTCCAATACACAAACCAGCACAGCACGCTGTGTGGCCCTGTTCACTCTTGTGACCTTATTTGGCTATAGCATCATTCCCTACAAAACCCCATGGTGCATGCTCACCTTTCTATTTGGCATGTTGGTCCTGGCGGCTCTGGCCACTGTGGAACTGCTGGCCTGGCTGACTGACTGCAAAGAGCGTGCGGTGGTCTGGGTTGTACTGGGTGGTCTGGGTGTGATCAGCCCCTTGGCTCAGGCGGGGTTCCAGAATTTTGTGTACGACTCTGATCCTACGAATCCTTATGTGTACGCCCACACGCACAAAGATATTTTTTCCTTAACTGAGACTCTAAAAAGTTTAATACGCTGTGCCCCTGACGGACAAAAACCTGTGATCCAGGTGGTGTGCCCGGGTGAAGATTACTGGCCATTGCCCTGGTACATGCGTGATTATGACAGGGTGGGATACTCGTCTGCAGTGGACATCAATGAGCCGTCTGGCGATATCATTTTGTTTCAGCCTGCTGTGACCGCCGATATCATGCGGCAGTTTGACCGGTTGAAAAAATACGAATTGTATGTGGGCCTCAGTGCAGAGCCCATGCTGCTTCGACCGGGTGTGCCTTGGGTGGGGTATGTCAGAAAGAGCCTGTCGGATGCTCAAAGGAGCGAGAATAATGAGCCGTGAATTACCTTTCAAATATGAATGTTTCAGTCACGAAGCCATGGGCACAACCTTTGAAGTGCTAATGGCAGGCGAGCCTACAAAATACCAGAAGCAGGGCGCTCGCGAGGTGTTTGAAATGCTGTCACGTCTTGAGAAGCAGCTGAGTCGTTTTGTGGATAACAGTGACATGACGCGTCTGAATCTGGCGTCTGTGGATGACCCCGTGCTCCTGGGCCTGGAAACTTTTTCCTGCTTGAAACAGGCGCTGGCATTGTGTGAAAAAACAGACGGTGCCCTGAATATCTGTTTGGGTCGCCGCACTGCCAAGCTCTATGAAAAGGAACCGGACAACCAGCCTGTGATTAGGGATGCCGGTGAAACATTGGACGAATTGCCCAGTTGGGATCAACTTGTGCTCGATCCAGACACTCTCACTGCCAAACGTACCCATCCTGCTGTTCAGGTGGACCTGGGCGCTGTGGGCAAAGGCTTTGCCCTAGATGTCATGGGTAAAACCCTGACCGAGTGGGGACTGACCCATTGCCTGCTCCATGGCGGAAGAAGTACTGTCCTGACCCTGGACGGCCCAGAACTCGACAAGACCTGGCCTGTCACAATCAGTCATCCCACTGAAGAGAAGCCCATGAGTATCCTGGCCCTGTCTAATGGCGCCATTTCCAGTTCCTCACAAATTGAACAATCACACATCATTGATCCCAAGACCGGCAAGGCCATTTCCCTATCCAAAGCGGCCTGGTCCTGTGCCCCCAATGCTATCATGGCCGATGGTTTGTCCACTGCCTTTATGATCATGTCAGAGAAAGATATCAAAGCCTTGTGTGAAAAAGATCCCCAATTAGGTGCCATGGTCTGGGATGGCTCAGAAGGTGAAAAGGTCGTATCCTATGGAGCATGGCAATCTAAGGGGTCATGCCGTAATTATTAACATTTAGCCTTGCCATCGCCATTGGACTTGCTATACTACCTTGTTATGGCTAGAAGTCTTCGAGTTGAATATCCAGGTGCGGTTTACCATGTGCTGAATCGCGGTAATTACCGCAAGTCGGTATTTGAAACATCGGAGGCGAAGCAGGCGTTTGAGGATTGTTTGTTTCGTGCCTGTGAAAGATATGGTTGGCGTCTCTATGCCTATTGTACGCTCAGTAACCATGATTTATGTTGAGCTCAACATAAGTAATGTTATGTGAAGCTCTACGTTATGTGGAGTTGAATATCTTCATGCCTGTTTTACCTCCTGTTTCTATTGTTTTGTCAATGGTTTACTGCACATAATGCGGATGCCTGTGTGAGCTGATCAAGCCACTGTAGGATGCTCGGTTTTTGCCATGGGGCTTTCTTTTTTATCTTGGGTGCATCTGCCGTTTCGAGCATTTTGCGTTTCATGTCCATATCTAGTTCGATATAGATATGCGTGGTGTTGATGTCAGCATGTCCCAACCAATAGCTGATCATGTTTATGTCGTTGCCTGAACGTAAAAGATGCATGGCTGTTGTGTGGCGTATGGTATGTGGATTGACTACCTTGGCTTTGATGGTGGGACATTTGAGTTGTGCTTTTATGCCATACTTGCGAGTAATGTGACGGATTCCAAAGCGGGTGATAGGATCTCCATTGGCATTGAGGAAGACCTGTTGGGTTTCCATTTCTTTGGGCCTGCGATGAGAGAGGTAAGCCTGAAGGGCTGTGACTGTTTCCGGCCAGAGAGGGCAACTGCGTGGCTTTCGGCCTTTGCCCATCAAGCTGATCTGGGCGGTGTCGACTAAACGCAAATCTTCGAGTTTGAGTCCTACGATTTCACTGGCACGGGCACCTGTGTTGTAGAGTAGCATGAACAAGGCACGGTCACGAACGCCGGTTCGCGAGTTGATGTCAATGCTGTCGAGTACGGCCTGTAGCTCTTTTTCTTCGAGATAGTCGATGATTTTGTGGTCTGTGCGTTTTAGGGGAATGGCTCGGACCTGTTGACATTGGACCAGTAAGACTGGTTCTTCGCGGCCCATAAATGCAAAGAGGCTACGAATGGCTGCCAAGCGGGCGTTGCGAGTACGGGCTATACAGCCACGATTGGATTCAATGTGGTCCAGGAAGTTCAGGACCAGTGATTCGGTGATGTCTTCAACGATCAATGTGTCCACTGACGTTTTTAGGGTGTCGCCGCTATAGCAGAGCAGCAGTTTGATCGCGTCACGGTAAGCGCTGATGGTATTGATAGAAAGACCTTTTTGAACTGGAAGATAGTGGCTGAAGAATCGTTTCATAAAGGGTGCGAGTAGATGAGTCATGATGGGTCTCCCTTGGAATCAATGGTGTGTAGGTAGTGGTCATGGAACCGGTCACTGACATGTCTCAGTAGTTCCGCTGTGGGTCGCAGATAGACTTGGGTGGACTGCATGTCTACATGCCCCATGTAGGTTGCCAACATAGGAAGCCGGGCATTGATATTTAATCCGTCCTGATACCAGGCCAATAACCGATGCACGGCAAAGGTATGCCTGAAGTCGTGGATGCGGGGACCAGCCTGTTTGCTGTGGGTAATGTTACATTGATCTAATAATGGACGGAACGTACTGTAGATTCCGGAATGACATAGACGTTTGCGACGTTCGTTTAAAAACAGAGGATCCTCCGGTGTATTCGGTTCTTTAACAAGACGTTGGTCTATGTAATGCTGCAATGCTTGGCAAGTGGAATGGCTTAATGCAACCCAACGTGCTTTATGGAATTTACCTTGAGCGATGTACAAGCATTGCCTGCTGGTGTCAAACGATTCCAGATTCAAAGCACAGGCCTCACCAATACGGATACCTGTGCTGTAAAGAAGCCCCAGTAAGGTGTAATATGTATGGGGGCGAAGTGATCCAACCGGTGTTAATTCCAAAGCCGCCGCCATTAGGCTGTCCAGCTCAGAGGCACTGTAGATGTAGGATTTACGAGCTGAAAACGATGAAATCGTTTTCATGGGTTCCGGAATAAACGTCTTTGGATCATACCGAGTAAGGTACTGGCACAATTGCCTGACCACGCACATTCGATTCGCTTGGCCACGGGGTGTCAAGTGTGACAGTGATGCTTGGTAGCGTTCAATGATTTGCCGGGTAATACATGCACGCTTGATCTTCTGTTGAACTAAAAACTGATCGAAGTACCCTAATAACTGGCCTTGGCTGCGATAATCTCTTCCGCAAGCTTGGCGCAGTGCAATAAAGCCCTGAATATGATTAGCCCATAAGCTTGTTAGCTTGATTGCAGTCATTATAGCACCTCCCCAGGCCATTCTAAGGCTACCTGTTTTAGTGCGTTAAAGTTAACCTTGGTATAGATAAAGGTCGTTGATAAATAACGATGCCCAAGCACATCGGCAACCGATTTCAGGGAATGACCTGCTTGGACCATACGTGTTGCAAAGCAATGACGCAATGTATGCGACCCTTTGGACGGAATCTTAATATCCGCCTTGATAATATATCGGCGAATAATTTCCGAAAGCGTGCTGGATCGATCCAATGGATGATACGGCGCCCTAGATGTTAGAAAAATTTCCAGGCAAGTACAGTGTGGACGTGCCGTTTTAAGATACGCTAGTAGGCTTTTGCCCACGTCTTCAGTTAAGGGCAGAAAGCTTTCTTTACCATGTTTAGAGGCCTTAAACAGGATTTGGTTGGTGGACCAATGAATATCCGTCAGTTGTAGATTTCTTACTTGCCCACCACGGACGCCATAGGTATAGAGCAATTGTATAATGGCATAGTCCCGTCGTCCCACAGGTGTGTTACGATTCACACTACCGAGAAGAGTCTGTGCCTGTTCATCGCTCACTCCTCGAGGAACGGTAGCCAATTTATAAGTAGGAAGAGTTGGCACGGCCGTGTCCAGCCGATTTTGGATGAATCCTTTCTGTAAACAAAAACGAAAAAACGTCCTTAATGCAGATTGCATTGCACGTTTCGCAGAAGAGCCTGCGTTTTGGGCATAGGCCAAAAAAAACTGCTCAACCTGTTCCTGTGTTAGTCCTGCCACGCCTTGATAGGTTGCGTTGTCGCCTAGCCATTCCAGATATACACTAATAGAGCGTCGTCGATTATCTAACGTTCCTGGTGCATCATGACGATAATTACGCATCCATAGCAAATAGTCTTCTAAAATTTCGACAAAGACAGGCTGTTGGAGTTTCGGCTCAAAACGTCCGACCTGCGCAAGGTATTGAACAAAACGGTGAATAGACCATTGCACGCACCTTACATGTTTATCTAACGGCCCTCGATTGCATGCATACTTCGGATATGCCTTAAAGAAATCACCAATATCTTTGTCAGACAATACGTAACTGGTATCTTTTTTTTGGGACTCAAGAAACTGATTCAGATGTGATGCATGTGACACAATCCGTCTAATAGAGCCTCGGTTGTAACCTGCGACTAGTAGCTCGTCCCAGAATATTTTCGTCCCATTTTGGCAATTCATAATCTTCATGCAGCGGCATCTTTGACTTGGCCTACACATTGAGTTAGCGTGGTTATGAATACCTCGAACGCCTGCTCTGCCTTCTCCTTGCGTCGTGGGCCGTCTTCCTGTTCAATGAGGTTCCGTAAGGTTTTCTCCTTGGATGATACCGTTTCAGCGAGATACTTCCAGATTCGTTCGGGAACTTCACAGAAGTAGTCATTGAGCAAATTGGTCATAAGCATGAACATCTTGGTGAGAATCCTTACGTCCATCTGTTCAACCGAATTCCGAAGCATTTCTGTGAATCGCGTGACGGCCTTTTCATGCAGTCCTGTGCCATCATAGGACCACCGAAAAGGATGGGCAAGCAGGTTGTTCCACTGATCCAAGAAGGCTTCAAATGCTTCTTTTAGAGCATCGGCCCCAGCATATGATTCACCGAGAACCTTTGCGCCCATGATACCAAACCAGATCTCTACGAGATTCAGCCAGGAACCATGGAACGGAGTGAAATGGACGACGATACGTTTACCTTCTGACTGTAACCATGCAGACCTTTTGGCCTGTGAGTCCAACTCATTATCCGAAGGGCAAGGAACGTCACTAAGTTCGGCCACAAGCTGACAAAATGGATAACAGCGATGAGAGGAAAGATTATCCATGACGTAATAAAGCTCCTCAGAATTTGGAAACTGTGCAACATGACGTCTGAAAATATCCAGCAGGGTATTCGTTTTATGGTCTGCTTGACACTCAGCATAAACTTTTCCATCGGCGTAGTTCAGAAATGCAAAAACATCCAGGGTCCCGTTGCGTATGTACTCGAATTCTTCGAGGCGTGCCTTCATTTCATGTGTTCGCAGATCGGGTGTGAGTCGTTTTAAGATCTGGATACCCGGACATTCATCAAAGAAGAAGAGATTGGCTGGAGGACTCATATACAAAGCGACTAGAGGCTCCATTTTGGGAAAGAAGCAAGGATCTGTAATATGGAGGAAATATTTGGACAAGTGGGGTTTGAGCGCATTCCTCTGCAAAATACGATGGATTGTAGATTTACTTGGAGCGGCTCCCACCTGGTTGGGGTGAGCGGCCAAGTAGGATGCTGCCCATTGTAGCGTCCATCTACCGCTGTCTGGAAGCGGTTGAGTCTGGCAGTAAAACGCGATAATCTTCAGAGAAATGTCCTCTGTGTAAACTGGCGGGCGACCGGAACGAGCATGATCATTGAGATCTTCCATTTTTATGCTACGCCCAATGCAGCGGCGAACCGTGCACTCTGAGCACCCTATGAGAATGGCGATAGGATTAACATCTACGCCTCCATCAGCCAAAACAATCATTGCTTCACGGCGAAGAACTCTTTCCTGCATTGCTACGGACAAAGAGGAAGACGTCTTGACGTTCTCATCTGTCTTTACTGAGCAGCGCAATGTGAATTTCGGGCCAATTTTCGTTAATCGTCCTGGCGAGGACATCTGAATGTTGGCGTCAAGAAGCATCGTCAGAAGTTTTTTTTAATGTGTCTACCAATTTTGGAAGTGTTTTCTTGATGCCAGCCAGACCGAGTTTGTTAATGTGCCACCGTATAGTTCGAGGTGACAATGAAATCTCGCTCTTCTCATTTACGATTTCTGCCAATACTTCGCTTGAAGTTGAATGTCCAGCAACAGATCGTGCTGCAAACTGTTGAATGATTTCCGCCTTCTTTTCGGAACTAACACGGTAGTCACTCTTTTGTCCCTGCCGTTTGTCGATCAAAACAAAATCTACGTCGTTATTTGCCAGCTTTCCTGCCAACTCCCGACAATGCGCTGTGCTGATACCCAATATCGACGCGGTTTCCGATATCCTCAAAAGGCCATCCTTAACCAAGCTTAAAAGGACAGTCCTTACCTGAATTTTATGTGATACTGGTATCTTCAACGAGTTCAAATTTGGCCCAAAACTAATGACGACGAACTGCCTGTTGCTACGGACGGATATCTCGAAAATATTTCTGACATTCTTCGGCATGTTTTGAGAATTGGATTGCCGACGATCTCGAAACGCTGAGACTCCATCTCGAAACAACACACGTAGACTTGTTTTGGCCGATTCGTCGGGTATCCCAAGAAACTTGGCTACCGCGTTCCTTTTGGCACCCAAGATATACAGCACGAACATTACGATCTTTGTTAGTACCTTCTCGCCAAAGACTAGCTGCGCCTTATTGAACCGTTCCGTCGCTCTTATTGGTGAAAAATCAAGTTCCTGGCAATTCATAATCCTTGCGTCCTTTCTGTAATAAACCCATTCCATTGAGCCATATTGCAAGCATGTACCACGAATACATACAATTATATAGATTAATAGGTTTAGTACAAGACGTTTTGTTGGATTTTATATTGCCATTTCAATGGGCATTACTTCGAGGACTCCCGACTAGTAACCAATCACAAAATCCGCCCATGATGTTTCCCAAAGGACCACACCGTAATTTCTCAAGTGTAGGCGACGCATCAAAAACATTTTCTAAACTCATGACAACCCCCATTTCTGTCCCGTTCATCGAGACGATTAGAACCTGTCAAAGTATAGAATTATGTGAAGTGATATGGTTAGGATTGGATTTTAAATGGGCTACCTAAGAGAGATTATCGGGGGTTACCGTTCAACTCCACATAATGCGAAGCTTCACATAACATTACCATTGTGCGATGGAAACATCAGAATGCAATCTTTCAGTCGGTATGCAGTGGTTGCAGTCCACGTTTGCCAATCGTTTCAACCGGGCACATCAAGCATACGGCCATCTGTTTCAAGGACGGTTCAAGAGCCTTGTTGTGGAGCGAGATGAGTACCTTGGGGCTTTGATCCACTATATTCACCTCAATCCCATTCGTGCCAAACTGGCCATGGCAGAAGAACCGGAGGCCTACCGGTGGTCTACTCTCTGGTATCTTAAACAAAAGAGGAAGCGGCCAGCATGTGTAGATTTGGACCTAGGCCTGCATTATGCTGGCAACTTGGTTGATACGCCTCAGGGGCGTAGGCAATACATTGCTTATTTGGCGTGGCTACAGGCCAATGACTCAATGAAGCGGGAATTGCAGTTTTCAAAACTGTGCCGGGGCTGGGCCTTGGGTTGCAAGGCGTTTAAAGAAGAATTGGTTGAAAAACATGTGCCAGTGAGTTCGATTCATCACCTCGAAGGTGCAGATCTCCAAGAAGCGAATCAGCTTCGGTGGGAGACCTTGGTTGAGGCATGCATGAAATCTTTGGGCAAAACGAAGATAGATGTTCAGTCAGACAAAAAGGCAGCCCCTTGGAAGGTCATGATAGCGTGTTTTATGAAGGGGCATTCGAGTGTTAGCAATGTATGGCTGGCGAAGCATCTGAATATGGGCGTTCCCCAAGGTGTAAGCCGAAGCGTGGGATTATTTCAAAAAAGCAATGGCCAAAAACAACGGCAGTATAAGAAAATGTTACAGATTACGGCATGACCCCATTTTTATTCCATTTTTATTCTGATCCTTCGTGGGGCATATAATACTCTGGTTTGGATAGCATGACGCACAACTACCTTAAGCCTTCCCCGGATCAAGCCGATTTATAGACCAAGCCAGGCTATATCGGCCAATGTGGTATATCTAGGCTTTGTGTCACATAATACTAAAGTAGGAGCCATAAAATAAGGATGTCTGAACAGGAGACCAAATATCGGAATCTGGGAGAGAAAGATCATCTGTTACCGGACTTATGGAGTCTGAAACTCAAGCTGCGTCTGCCGCTGGTGATTTCCGGGCATACTTTTGTGTTTGCAGGGTCTTTGCTGCTGTCCTTTTTGATGGTCAACTACATGCAGTTCAAGAATGTGTGGCTTGATTCTCAATTCCCCCTGTTGCTTTCTATTGTGCTGCCAGTCAAGCTGTTGGTATTTGGGCAGTTGAACCAGTATCGTGGATGGTGGCGTTACGTGGGAATATCGGACCTGTTGGGGATTTCACGTGCCTCGGTGCTCAGTACGATCTTGAGTGTGGGGTTGTGGTTTGGTTTGCTCTCCGTGGCTTGGCTTGAGCAGGGCGTTTTGAGTTCTCTGGTCAATATCAGTCAGGGCATTTTTGTGGCGGATCTGTTTAGTACGATCATGTTATTGGCTGGCATGCGTATGATGGTGCGTTTGTATTATGAGGATGTGCATTGCGAGCGGGGCACAGGCCGGAAACGTTTTTTGATCGTGGGCGCTGGCAATGCGGGCGAATCTCTGGTGCGTGAAATTCAACGGGCGTCCAAGACTGAGTATGATGTGGTGGGATTTATTGATGACGATCGAGGCAAACAGGGTGTGTATATTCACGGGATGCCTGTACTGGGCACGGTGGATCAACTGCAGCACCTTTGTGAAATCCATCATATTGATGAAATTGCTGTGGCCATGCCATCAGCCTCACATCTGCAACTTAGACGCGTCATCCAGGTGTGCGAAGGCACCAAGATTCGATTCAGGACCGTGCCAGCCTTGATGGATATTGCCTCGGGCAAGCTCAAGGTGTCACAGATTCGTGATGTGGATATCAACGACCTGTTGGGACGCGCGGCTGTGGTGCTGGATCTGGATTCCATTAGAGACTACTTGAGCCACAAGACAGTACTGGTCACCGGTGCAGGGGGGTCGATTGGTTCTGAGATGTGCAGGCAGATCTGTCAGTTTAATCCTGAGCAGTTGTTGCTGGTGGAGCAGGCGGAAAACTGTCTGTTCTATATTGAACGCGAATTGAGCCGGAACTATCCGAATGTGACGCTCAAAACGCTGATCTGCAATATCACTGACCCCATTCGTGTCTATGATATCTTCAATCAGTTTAGGCCGGAGGTCGTGATTCATGCGGCCGCCCACAAGCATGTGCCGCTCATGGAGCTCAATCCTGGCGAAGCTGTGAAGAACAATGTCAATGGGACGCGAATAGTGGCTGATGCGGCGGACCAGTATGGGGCCTGCAACTTTGTGATGATCAGCACGGACAAGGCCGTGAATCCGACAAGCATTATGGGGTCGTGCAAACGTGTGGCTGAAATGTATATTCAGGATTTGAGTCGTACGAGTATGACAGCCTTTGCTACGGTGCGATTTGGCAATGTTCTTGGATCAGAAGGGTCTGTGGTGCCGATTTTTAAGCAGCAGATAGCCCGTGGTGGCCCAGTGACTGTGACCGATCCTGACATGAAGCGGTACTTTATGACCATTCCAGAGGCTAGCCAGCTTGTGCTCCAGGCTGCGACCATGGGAGGGGGGGGCGAGATCTTTGTGCTCGATATGGGTGAGCCTGTCAAGATTGTGGACCTGGCCAAGGAACTCATTACACTGAGTGGTTTTAGACCGGGTGAAGACATCGACATTGAGTTCACGGGCTGTCGGCCGGGTGAGAAACTGTTTGAAGAACTCAGCATTGAAGGCGAGGACATGCAGAGTACGTACCACCCCAAGATCGGGATCTGGCAAAAGAATGTGCCCATGGACCGTCAAAGCCTGCACCACGAAATAGATGTGTTGCTCAGTATTGCACCCACACAAAACCACGAGAAGATAGTGGCCCAAATCAAGCATCTTGTACCTGAGTTCATAGACCAATTCGAACCGGTGATGATCTGCTAGGAACCCTTTAATTCCCATCCTTGCACTGTTCTGAAAAAGTTGCTATTCTTCATGGGGAATACCGAAGGAAACCGTTCCTGTAGCGCGTATGTTGGAAATGAAGGTTATTATCAAGGGTGTCATCTAACACGGTGTTGTGTTTTATTGCCTTTTCTTTTACGAATTCATGCCAGAACCGCCAGAACAAGTTGAAGTGAAACGAGTCGTTCCTGAGAAGGTTACGTCCAAACCTGGGTTTTGGCAGCGGCATCACAAGGCCGTCTTTCCCATTGTGGGAGGCATTATTCTGGACTGTGCCGATTTGGCAACCTATGGCCCCATCGGGCTCTACACAGGTATGATCGTTGGTTGTACTGTGGGGTGGGTGATAAGTGATTATTATGCGTATTCAAAAAAAGCCCGGCTTGTGTTTGCGATTCTGGCAGGTGTGTACTGTAGCGCGCCGGGAACCTTTTTTTTTCCTCTTGCCACTCTCTCTGCGGTATTAGGACGGAAACACGGAGGCGGACCCCGGTCAGATCAACCCTCTCAAGGGGCAGCACGTAAAAAAGGGGCATGATGCTGCGAAAACCTCTGCAGAAGGATGCAGAAAGGGCTTTCTGTGTCACAAGGCCTGTTTTTGACAGCTGTTTCTTGTCCCTTCTGTACGGCCGTAGACCCCCGTATTTTAAATTCACCTTCGTTTCTTGTTGATCATTACGGTATACTCAAGTTCGAATTGGTGTGATTATCACGGGTGGAGGCTTGAACGGGAGAGGTTTTTCTGGGCAATGAAGCGCATTTTTTAATCATTAACGAGGAAAAGGGTCATGGTGAACAAAACACGGCGTATGCTTGTTGGTCTTGGAACCTTACTTCTCATCCTTCTAACACCAGCCCACGCAACCCTTCTGATCAATGAATTTGTGGCGATCAATGGAGATTACCCGATAGGTCCATCAGGTGATTTTGACGACTGGATTGAACTATTCAATGATTCAGATCAAACGGTCAATGTGGGAGGGATGTATTTAACGGACGATATCTCAAACCCGACAAAATGGCAGTTCCCAATGGATAGCCCCCGGGAGACCCGTATCAAGCCAAATGGTTTTTTGCTTATTGTGGCTGACAATGATAGCAATCAGCCAGGGCTGCACGCCAATTTCAAGCTGGCGTCTGATGGTGAGCAGATAGCACTGTTTGATGCTGATGGTCAGAGTTTGTTGGACAGTGTCACATTTGAGCAACAGAAGGTGAACCTTTCTTATGGACGAGATCTTCTGGATCCCACGCAGTGGCGTTTTCTGGCGTGGCCTTCACCTGACGCATCGAATCTGCCGGGTTATCTGGGTGTTGTGGCAGATCCCGTCTCCAGTTATGAAAGAGGATTCTATGAAGACCCGTTTTTTGTGACGCTGGCATGCGAGACATCAAATGTGGTCATCACCTATACAACAGATGGTTCGGATCCCCTGTATGGGGCAAGTTCTAATGTCAAAACCTATGAATCTCCTATTTATGTGAGTAAGACGACGTGTCTGCGTGCCGTGGCTACGAAGCCTGCGTGGTCACCCTCCAACGTGGTCAGCCATTCATTTCTGTACCGTATGAACAGTCGAGTCAAATCGTTACCTGTTATTTCATTGGTTGGAGATCCCGGCCAGACCTTTTACGAACCAGATGGTATCATGGCCATTGTGGGTGGCACATACAGCGGTGGTGTGTGGACGCAAACAACAGCGAACAGCTATAACAATGTGTTGGTTCATGGTTTAGAACGACCTGTGTCATTTGAGTTTATTCACCCCAATGGCGGTGTCCTTTACCAGACCGACTGCGGCATTCGTGTCCATGGTAGTGACTGGATGCGTCCTCGTTACCGGGACAGTAGTAAATATAGTTTCCGACTTTATTTTCGCAGCGAATATGGTCTCAAAGAATTGGACGCTCCCTTTTTTCCCTTTAAAACGGAGCCGCTCAAAAGCATGGTATTACGCGGTGGGCACAATGATCAATCCAATCCATTCATAAAAGATGAATTGGTGCGGCGTTTGCTGAAAGACATGGGGCATGTGTCCAGCCAGGGTATGTTTGCCAACCTTTTTATCAATGGTCAGTATAAGGGCTACTTCAATCCCTGTGAGCATATCACAGAAGCCTTTTGCCAGGCCTGGTTTGACAGTGACAGGGACTGGGATATTATCACTATGAGCAATGGTCTGCGTGAAGGGGATCGAGATAGGATCACCGCATTATCCCAATATGTTCGAACGCATGATTTATCCAATCCCCAATATTATGCAGAGGTGGATAGGCAAGTTGATATTGTGGAGTTCATTGACTATCTCATTCTGAGAGTCTGGTCGGGTGACTGGGATTGGCCTCACAACAACTGGTCTGCTGCCAGTGAGCGATCCGATCAAGGTAAATGGCGATTTTTTGTCTGGGATGCTGAAGGCAGTATGTTCTCCAATCGTCTCTCAGAAGTCAGGTATGATAGTCTTCACAACAACAACCATGAAAATGCCACGCTTTACAATGCTCTGTACAATAGCCCTCAGTTCAGGACGTTGTTTGGTGATCGCCTTCAGAAGCATTTCTTTAACCAGGGCATATTGACAGAAACGCACATTAGAGAACGTTTTGTTGAAATGCAAGAAGAGATGCGTGGTGTAATTCCTAATATGGATACGTACGTTATCAATACCTGGGTGCCCAAGCGAGAGGCCATTTTTCTGGAGGCTTCCAGGCAGGAAGGCGTTTTTACCTTTGAAGGCCCCATGCCATTTATCAATGGTGATTTCCAGAGCCCAACCCATGTTGGGGTAGGTGATCAGCTGTTGCTGATTAACTCGAATGCTGCAGGTACGATTTATTATACGACTGATGGGAGCGATCCCATGGCACATGCGTCAATCGATGAATGGGACGCTGTCACATTGGTCGCGAATGATGCTGTGAAGCGTGTGCTGGTTCCTTCAGACAACTCTGACCAAGGCTGGAATGGAGCGGATTTTTTTGATGATTCGGATTGGCTCAAAACCTCTGGTTTACCCGGTGGTATCGGGTACGAGAAAAACTCGGGATATGAACCTTTCATCAGCTTGGATATAGAGTCTGAAATGAGCACCAATGCCAGTTGTTATATTCGCATTCCTTTCATGGGGTCAAGAACTCTCAATGCCTATGACATCTTGATGATGAAGATTCAGTATGACGATGGCTTTGTCGCGTACCTCAATGGTCATGAAGTGGCCCGACGCAATGCCCCAGGTGAGCTTATGTGGAATTCATCAGCCTCTAGCAGTCATAATGATACGGCGGCCACGACCTTTGAAACCATTGATTTGACGGAGTTTCTGCCGGACTTACGACGGGCTGAAAATAGGCTGGCCATCCACGGTCTCAATACGTCCATAGGTAGCTCCGATTTTCTGATCAATGTGGTACTCAATGCGGGCAAGGGGACCCCTGTTGAAATCAGCGAAGGACTGGCAGTGTATGATCAACCCTTCATCGTCAATGAACCCACCCACATCAAAGCACGAATTCTCCGTGACAATAGATGGAGCAGCCTGACTGATATCACATTTGCACTACAGTCCGTTCTGGATAGCCTTCGAATCACAGAGGTGATGTATCACCCGGCAGACACTGGTCATCCTGAGGATCCCAATACTGAATACATTGAGTTGATGAATACCTCGGATCAATCCCTGTTTCTTGGCCAACTCAAATTTACAAAGGGCATAAGCTTTGAGTTTCCTGCCCTTGAAATTGGACCCAAGGAAACGATCTTAATTGTCCAGGACAGGTTTGCCTTTCAAAACCAATATGGATCTGACTTGCCTGTCATTGGCCAATACACTGACGTCCTCAGCAATAACAGTGAATGGCTTGAATTACAGGATAGTGCCAATGTCGTGATTCACCGTTTAAAATACCAGGATGACTGGTACGACGTCACGGATGGAGGCGGTTATTCACTCACGCTCGTTCACCCCGAACTGGCCTCCCCAGATATGGCATTTGACAAAGATCTCTGGCAACCCAGTACAATTCTGGGGGGTACGCCGGGGTGGATCGAACAGGCGATATCTCCACCCGATCCAGACCCTAATCCAAACCCAAACCCAAACCCTGATCCTGATCCTGATCCTGATCCTGATCCTGATCCCGGGCGTGCCGGACGATAAACAACCATTCCATTTCGGAGTTGTGACTTTGGAGTGTGGAT
>Ga0307990_1000304_pt1 | contig 47053 bp, 45 predicted proteins | sample EllFjometagen129_FD_203168 | JGI IMG/M metagenome (GOLD analysis project Ga0307990, IMG submission 203168) | Marine microbial communities from Ellis Fjord, Antarctic Ocean - #129 | ecosystem: Environmental > Aquatic > Marine > Unclassified | place: Southern Ocean | collected 2014-10-08
GAAAGGAAGTGCAATTATGGCAACAAATAAAGTTTTAGGAATCGACCTAGGGACAACCAATTCCTGTATGGCGATTATGGAAGGTGGCGAGTCCACCGTCATCCCGAACGCCGAAGGCGGACGCACCACCCCATCGGTGGTGGCATTTACGAAAGACGGCGAGCGTCTGGTTGGTCAGGCTGCGAAACGTCAAGCGGTCACCAACCCGACCAACACGATCTTCTCCGTGAAGCGTTTCATGGGTCGTAAGTTCGCTGAAGTCGCCCACGAGATCGATCTGGTTCCTTATAAGGTGATAAAAGCCAAAAACGGCGATGCCCATATTCAGATTGACGACAAAACCTACGCCCCGCCAGAAATCTCCGCGATGATTCTGCAGAAGATGAAAGCGGACGCAGATGCATACGTCGGCGAAACCATCACGCAGGCCGTGATCACCGTTCCGGCTTACTTCAACGACTCGCAGCGCCAGGCCACCAAAGACGCCGGCAAAATTGCCGGTCTCGAAGTGCTACGTATCGTCAATGAGCCGACCGCCGCCACCCTCGCCTACGGTCTCGACAAAACGAACGAGGAAAAAGTGGTGGTCTACGACCTTGGGGGCGGAACCTTCGACGTCTCGATCCTCGACATCGACAACGGCTTTTTCGAAGTGAACGCATCCAACGGTGACGGTCATCTCGGTGGAGACGACTTTGACCAGGCGGTGATCGACTGGCTCGTCGAAGAATTCAAAAAAGAACAGGGTGTGGACCTTTCTAAAGATCCGATGGCACTGCAGCGTCTGAAAGAAGCTGCTGAAAAAGCCAAATGCGAACTGTCCAGCTCGCAGAGCACCGACATCAATCTGCCGTTCATCACGGCGGATGCTTCCGGCCCGAAACACATGAACGTGGCGCTGACCCGCGCGAAATTCGAGCAGCTGGTTGACAGTCTGGTCGACCGCACTAAACATCCGGTTCAGGACTGTATGCGCGACGCAAAAGTTTCCTCCGGCGACATTCACGAAGTGATTCTGGTCGGTGGATCGACCCGCATCCCGCGCGTTCAGGAAATGGTGAAAGAACACTTCGGTAAGGATCCGCACAAGGGGGTTAACCCGGACGAAGTGGTTGCCGCTGGCGCCGCGATTCAGGGCGGAATCCTTTCCGGCGACGTGAACCAGAACGTGGTTCTGCTCGACGTGACCCCGCTGTCGCTCGGTATCGAAACGCTTGGTGGAATCTCCACCCCGCTGATCGAACGCAACACCACCATCCCGACCAAAAAGAGCGAGGTGTTCTCGACCGCGGCTGATAACCAGCCCGCCGTGGATATCCATGTGCTGCAGGGTGAACGCAAAATGTCGAAAGACAACAAAACCATCGGCCACTTCCAGCTCGACGGCATTCCCTCCGCCCCGCGCGGAGTACCGCAGGTTGAAGTGACCTTCGATATCGACGCCAACGGGATCCTGAGTGTGAAAGCCAAGGACCTCGGCACCGGTAAAGAGCAGCACATCACCATCACCGCTTCCAGCGGTCTGTCCGACGACGAAGTCGAAAAAATGGTGAAAGATGCCGAAGCCCATGCCGTCGAAGACGAAGCCGCAAAAGAAAAAATCGACCTGCGCAATCAGGCTGATCAGGCGGTTTTCCAGACCGAAAAATTCCTGAAGGAAAACGGCGACAAACTCGACGATGCCAAGAAGGCGGAAGTGGAAGCGACCATCGAGCCGGTCAAGGAAGCGCTGAAAAGCGATGACGATGACCAGATCAAATCGGCCATGGAAAAACTCAACGAAGTCATGCAGGCCGCCGCCACGGAAATGTATTCCAAGGCTCAGGCCGAAGCAGAAGCCGAGCAACAGGCTGCCCCCGACGCGGAAGGCGCTGAGCCAGCTGGCGAAAAGCAGGCTGACGGCGACGTGATCGATGCCGACTACAAAATGGACGACGACGAGAAGTAAGTTAAGAATTCAGACAGGATTACAGGATTAACAGGATCGAATGCCTGAAATAGTTAATCCTGTAAATCCTGTTATCCCGTCAAAAATATTTAGAAATTAGAACGGCAGAGAGGTTCTGCCGGAAAAGATAAACCCAAGAAGGAGAAGCAATGAAGATCAAACCATTAGGTGACCGCGTATTGGTCGAACCGCTGAAAGAAGGCGAAGTGAAAAAAGGCGGAATCATTATTCCTGACAGCGCCAAAGAGCGTCCGCAGGAAGGCAAAGTGATCGCACTGGGAACCGGCAAGCTCGACGACGATGGGAAAATTATTCCCTTCAATGTTAAAAAGGGCGACATCGTGTTGATGCCGAAGTACGGCGGAACCGAAGTTAAAATGGGCGGCAAGGAATATCAGATCATGCGCGAAGAGGATATTCTGGCTGTTATCGGTTAATAGTTATCAGTTAATAAAATAAATCTTGGGTTGTACGGTCAGCTGTTACTGGAGTTTTACGAATAACCAATAACAAACAACCAATAACCCTTTATCGGAGATAAAGAAATTATGGCAAAACAATTAAAATTCGACGTAGAAGCCCGCGACGCCATGCTGAAAGGCGTGGAAAAGCTGACTAGAGCGGTGGCTGTCACCCTCGGCCCGAAAGGCCGCAACGTGATCATCGACAAAAAATACGGCTCACCGGCTGTCACCAAAGACGGTGTGTCGGTTGCTAAGGAAATCGAGCTCGACGATCCCTTTGAAAACATGGGCGCACAGATGGTTCGCGAAGTGGCGAGCAAAACCAGCGACATTGCCGGTGATGGAACCACCACGGCAACCGTTCTGGCTGAAGCGATCTATCGCGAAGGCATCAAGAATGTCACCGCTGGTGCCAACCCGATGAGCCTCAAGCGCGGAATCGACAAAGCGACCGCCGCATTGGTTGAAGCACTCGTAAAGCTCAGCAAAAAAGTGAAGTCCAACGAGGAAATCGCTCAGGTCGGAACCATTTCCGCCAATGGTGACGCCGAAATCGGACAAATCATTGCGGATGCAATGGACAAAGTTGGCAATGACGGGCCCATCACCATCGAAGAATCAAAAACGATGGAAACCAGCCTCGAAGTCAAAGAAGGGATGCTTTTCGACAAAGGCTATCTCTCCCCTTACTTCGTGACCAACGCCGAATCCATGGAAGTGGCAATGGAAGATCCCTACATTCTCCTGTTCGAGAAAAAGATCTCCAACCTGCAGGACATGCTTCCGCTGCTCCAGAACGTAGCCAAAACCAACAAGCCGTTCCTGATCATCGCAGAAGACATCGAAGGCGAAGCCCTCGCTACGCTCGTAGTGAACAAGCTGCGCGGCACCCTCAACGTCTGCGCAATCAAAGCTCCCGGTTTCGGCGACCGCCGCAAAGCGATGATGGAAGACATTGCCATTCTCACCAATGGTAAATTCATCACCGAAGACCTCGGCATCGTGCTGGAAAACGTGACGCTCGAAGACCTCGGTACCGCTAAAAACATCACCATCAGCAAAGATGAAACCGTCATCGTTGACGGCGCTGGCAAAAAAGTGGACATCAACGCCCGCGTTGATCAGATCCGCCGTCAGATCGAGACCACCACATCCGACTACGACCGCGAAAAACTGCAGGAACGTCAGGCGAAACTCAGTGGCGGTGTCGCAGTCATCAGCATCGGCGCAGCGACCGAGTCCGAAATGAAAGAGAAGAAAGACCGTGTCGACGACGCGCTGCACGCCACCCGTGCCGCCGTTGAAGAAGGCATTGTTCCGGGCGGAGGCGTTGCCCTCATCCGCGTACAGAAAGCCCTCGACAAACTGGTCCTCGAAGGCGATGAAGCCGTAGGTGTTGGAATCGTCCGCAAAGCCTGTGAAGCTCCGCTTCGTCAGCTGGTCAGCAATGCCGGAATCGAAGGCGCCCTGGTTGTGCAGGAAGTCAAAAAAGCCAAACAGACCAACGGATACAATGTGGACACCGGCGAGTATGTCGATATGGTTGCCACAGGCATCATCGATCCGACCAAAGTGACCCGTTCGGCTCTGCAGAACGCAGCCAGCATCGCTGGCCTGCTTCTGACGACCGAGTGCATGATCACCGACCTGCCGGAAAAAGATGCTCCTGCAATGCCCGACATGGGCGGCATGGGTGGAATGGGCGGCATGATGTAAGCTGGCCCATAAAGCCCCGGTCGCAACTGCGCCGGGGCTTTACAATGGAGTATTGGATTGCGGGAGTAGTGGATGACCAACTATCTCCAATAACCCATCAATCCCTTACTCCATTATTCTGTCCCCTCCGGGTTGACTCCCCCTGCTCCAAACCGTATAGTCCGACGCTTTTATTCCCTTAGGAGAGGAAAAACTCTATGAACTTCGAATATCTGACCAAAGCACAGGAAAAAATCGGCAATGTGCCGACACTGGTAAATCTGGTTTCTTACCGCACCCGCCAGCTCAACCACGGCGCCCGCCCGATGGTTAAACCCGACCATCCGGAACAGGACAACCACGACATCGTCCTCAAAGAGATTGTCGAAGGAAAGCTGACGGTTGAAATGGGTGTTGAGCCGCCCGACGACCTCTTCGGCAACATAAATGCCGCTAAAGAAGATACCGGCCCGACTGTGGTTCTCTAAGAAGCCATTCAGGCTTGCTCAAGAAAAGGAATGGCTGTTTTAGCCATTCCTTTTTTATTTCGCATCGCCTGCACGGCAGTTATTCGTTATTAGTTATTCGTTATTTGAATCATTTCTCATATTCTTTCCGCTAACAAAAGCGAGAATTCCGAATAACAGATAACCGATAACCAGTTCATGAGCTCGAAAAAGAAAAAATCCGGCAGCGCACCCGGCGTGATGGCCTCCAACCGCAAGGCTCGGCGAGATTTTCATATTCTGGACGATCTAGAGGCTGGCATTGAACTGCGCGGCACCGAGGTGAAGTCGATCCGGCAGGGACACGTCCGCATCGATGAAGCCTACGTACAGGTTAAAGACGGACAGGCCGAGCTGCTGCAGATGACCATTCAGCCCTACGACCACGGCAACATTTTCAACCACAAGCCGACCCGCCCGCGCCGCCTGCTGATGCATAAAAACGAAATCCTGCGCCTTGAGAGCAAAATCAACGAAAAGGGCCTCACCCTCATCCCGCTCAAAATCTACCTCAAAAAAGGCATTATCAAAGTGAAGGTCGCCCTGTGTAAAGGGAAAGACGCGGTCGACAAGCGCGAGACCCTCAAAAAGAAAACCGCCGACATGGAAGCCCGCCGCGCCATACGTAACGCCCGATAGCCGCTTCGCGGCAGTTATTAGTTATTCAGCGTTCGCCTCCGGCCCTTTCCAACCATTGGAAAAACCTAACGAGCCGCCATGCTATGGCTTCCAAGGTTTAGAAAAAACGTTTAGAGTTCGTAGCGATGAGACATCAAAAAGCCATGCAGTGGGAAAAAACGCTCAAGGGTGTGTTTGATGAGATTGACCGCGAGCTAGAGGCGCAGTACGGCGGCCAGTGGCCGCTCCACCCTTCCCGCCCGAAAGAAGGAACCACCTCCAATCCGGAACAGGACGGGCTCTTTAATGTGGGCGCAGCCTTTTCCGCCGGCATCGGCTCCCAACACGGCCCGGGCTACACGGTGGAAATCCGGTTTTCAACGCTCAAAAATGTGCCGGCGGATATCCGCGCACAGATCAAGCAGCAGGTTTTCCAAACATTGGGGAAAAAGTTGCCGGCAGCTTTCCCCGGCAGAGAGCTGAAGGTATCGGAGGAAAACGAAACCATCCGAATTCACGGCGATCTGAGCCTGGATGACTGATAAAAGCATCCTGTCGGACGCGGAATAATGGAATGCTGGATTTTTGGATGGATGGAAGAATCCGCTCACCCATTCATCCGGCAACTCAGCGCTCTACGGGTCTAAATCTAAAAGGTTTCGCTCCAGACCGGCTCACCGTTGATCTCAAAAACGAGCTGCTTAGAATCGGAGCGCCAGCGCAGCACGGCTTCGCGCCCTTTGGATGAATCTCCCTTATACTCCGGTAGATAGAGCGCTGTGTGCCACAGGCGGCCGGTGCGGGTGGCAATTTTGTAGCCAGGGTCGGAATGGTAATAGACATGCATCAGCCGCGCTTCGCGGCTTCCGTCCGGAGCGGGTAGCTGCTGGATCACTTCGGTCGGCGAAGTGAGGATGCGGAATGCAATAAACAGCACAAATCCCATTAACGCCAGAAAGCCAACAACACGCATTGGGGACATCCCGTTAAACATGCTGCGCTTTCGAAATCGATCCATTTTACTCCTTTTCAACCGGAGCGGGTTCTTCAACCTGCTCGGTCTGACCGGAGACGAGACTACCAAAAAATTTCTTGATGTGCAGTTTTCGATCAATGTCGTTGAAGGTGACTAACAACATGGCGAAAATCAACAGCATGGCGCAAACGTTTATCAGAACGGCCTGCATCTTCGCATTTACTTTGCGACGGGTGATGCCCTCCCACAGCGAGAAAACAATGTGTCCTCCGTCTAGCACCGGGATGGGGAGCAGATTTAAAAGGGCCAGATTGATGTTAATCAAGCGAATCAGCCAAAGGGTCGTCCACAAACCGTTCTTAATCGCCATCATCAGCATACCGAATATCCCCACCGGCCCCTGCAGTTTTTTAGCCACTTTGCCCGACTCCCCTCGGGTGACCAGTCCCTTTAACACACGGCTGATCATCGACGCATCCCCTTTGAGCTGATCCAGTGGGCGAACGCGAAAACCGCCCTGCGCTACTCCGATCATGACGCGCTCATACTCTTCGTTGTATTCCGGTGTGATAAACAGAGGAATATTCCGTCCATCCCGCTCCACAACAACGGGCATTTCTTCCAAAGGGGCTTCCTGAACCACATCGGTGAACTGACGCCAACCGATCACCGAAATCCCGTTAAACTGCACAATCATGTCATTGGCCTGAATCCCAGCGATATCGGCGGGCGACCCTTCCGTAACGGCTCCAAGCAGACAGGGAATGGCTTGATTCACTCCCTTGACGATCTGCCCGGTTTTCTCCATGTCATCGATTTCAACCTGAACGGTTTTCGTTGTATTCGATGCGAGCAGCGTAAGCTCCACGTTCCGATCGGTTTCTCCCAAAAGACTTTCCACTGCAAAATCATACCAAGAATTGACGGATTTTCCATTCACGGCAATCACGGTGTCACCGGGGCGGATGCCCGCCTGATACGCGGCGGAGGTTTCATCCACCATGCCAACCACTGCGGCGGTTTCTTCGAGAATCGGCTGATCCGATGAGAGAAAAATCACCCAGGCCAGAATAACCGCAAACAGGATGTTTCCGATGGGGCCGGCAAAGGCGACTGCGATTTTTTTCCAAGGGGAAACCGACGGACACTTTACAGGCTCACCGCCCTGAATACGCTCCATCCCTTCGGGGTCAAGCTGCGGGAGGGCGACATAGCCGCCGAGAGGAATCCAGCCGATCTTGTAAATGATTCCGTCACGCTCCCACTGCCAGATAGCTTTGCCGAAGCCGATAGAGAACGTGATGATTTTTAGGCCGCTTCTCTTCGCAACAATGAAGTGTCCGAATTCATGGACAAAGACGGTCAGGCCAAACAAAAAGAGCGCGAGACCCAGCGTGTAGACCACAGTCCAGGCGGAATAAAGAGAGTCGAGCATAAGGAACCTAATCTAAGAAAAGCTGGATGTAGATATACATAAAGGGCGCGGTGAAAAGAAGGCTGTCAATCATGTCGAGCATGCCGCCCATTCCGTGCGCGATGGCTCCGGAGTCTTTTACATTCACCGCCCGCTTGAAGAGCGACTCAACGAGGTCGCCTAGCGTTCCAATGATTGGAAGAACCACGCCCAGAATCAGCGTGTGGTAGAACGGAAGGCTGTACGGTCCGAGCATGCCGTCATTCAGCACCCACCAGATCACACCCACGACACAGGAAAACAGAATGCCGCCAAACAGCCCTTCCCAACTCTTTTTGGGAGAGATGGCCGGAGCCAGACGATGCTTGCCGTATTTGGAACCGATGAAATAGGCGCCCGCATCGCCCCACTTGACCGCAAGCAGCAGATAGAAGGCAACCTTAACCGGCTCCGCCGGATCACCCGACAGATAGAGCCGCACAAAAAAGCTCCAGAAAAAGGCGACATAAACAAAGCCGAACAATGTGCCGAGTGCATTACGAAATGCCCGCGGAGCATCCGCATAATCCACCAGCACACGGTAAAAATTCACAATCAAAATAGTTAACAGCAATGCCCACAGTGCATCATCGGTTCTCCCGGACGAGAGCGACACCCACCACGTGAGCGCCACAAAAATTAACCCGCTGATCATTCCCATCTTTTTGGATGCGGGCATATTGCCCATCGCCATCAGGGCATAAATCTCGCGCATGGCCAACCCGCAGACCGCCAGCAACACCAGTAGCGCAATCGGACTCCCCGCCGGCACAAACAGCATTGAACCCATGATGACTGCCGCAATACTTAACCCTGAAATGATTCGTTTTTTATCCATACGCTCCTTTATTGCGTCACAACCCCGCCAAAACGCCGACCGCGCTTCCCGAAACTTTCCAATGCCTGTAAAAAATCCTTTTCACGGAAGTCGGGCCAATACGTTTCGGTGACGTACAGCTCAGCATACGAGAGCTGCCAAAGCAAAAAATTACTCAAGCGGAATTCACCGCTAGTGCGGATCATCAGTTCGGGATCGGGCACATCGGGCAGATACAAATGCTGTGCCACCGTCTCTTCTGTTACGGTTTCCGGATCCAGCTCACCGGCCGCCACTTTGCGGGCGATCGCTTTGGCCGCTTCCGCAATTTCCTTGCGGCTACCGTAACTCAGCGCGACGATCAGCGTACGCTCATAATCCTTCGCGGACTGCTCCATCAGTTTGCGAAGCCCCGCCTGAACCGCTTTCGGCAGACGGTCCACCTCGCCCATCACCCGCAGGCGAATCTTATTTTTCAAAAACTCCCGGGCATGCTTCTGCATAAATGCGATAAGCAATGTCATCAGGCCGTCGACTTCATCCTTCGGTCGTTTCCAGTTTTCGGTGCTGAAAGCATAGAGCGTCAGATAGTTGACCCCGGCCTCTTTGGCGGCCTTAAGAACCGCCAAAACCGACTGTGCGCCCTCCTCATGACCTTTCAACCGCGACAGGCCGTGCTCATTCGCCCACCGCCCGTTGCCGTCCATGATGATAGCCACGTGCTCTGGAACGTTCGTCAGCTCTGGGGCTTTTGTCTTCACAAATTCAATCGATTGCGATTGTGCTGGACCGCTTGGGTCCAACGGAAAGAATGCTGACCGGAACGTCGGTCAGTTCTTCGAGCCACTTGATGTATTTTTTGGCCTGTTCCGGAAGCTCTTCGATGGAAGTGCAGCCGGTGGTCAGGCAGTTCCAGCCCTCAAACTCTTCATAGACCGGCTTGCAGCGCGCCAGCCTGCCGATGCTGGCCGGGACGGTATCCACGCGCTCGCCGTCGCACTCATAGTGCGTGCAGACTTTGATGGTTTTAAACCCATCAAGCACGTCGAGCTTCATCAGCGCCCAGCGGTCGATCCCGCCAATCATGGCGGCGTAACGAGCAACCACGGCGTCGAACCATCCGCAGCGGCGCGGGCGGCCGGTGGTGGCGCCAAATTCGTTACCGACCTTAGCGAGCTTCGCGCCGTCGTCGTCGAACAGCTCGGTCGGGAACGGCCCTTCCCCCACGCGGGTGGTATAGGCCTTCACAATGCCGATCACATCATCAATCGAGTGCGGAGGAACGCCCGCGCCGGCGGGAACGCCGCCCGCACCGGTGCTCGATGAGGTGACAAAGGGATAGGTGCCAAAATCGACATCGAGCATCACGCCCTGCGCGCCTTCGAAGAGCACATTCTGGTTCTCGTCGCGAATCGCGGCGTTGAGCATCGGAACCGTGTCGCAAATGAACGGTTTGATGTATTCAAAAGCCGGTGCGTAGTCGGCAACCACTTGATCGGCGTCCAGTATGTCCGCACCGAGAATGGCAAGCATCTCATTTTTAGCGGCAATCCGTTCGCGGAGCATGGCTTCAAAATCATCTTCGAGCACATCGCCCATACGCAAACCGCTGCGGTCGGCTTTGTCGGAGTAGGCAGGGCCAATACCGCGCTTGGTGGTGCCGATCTTTTTACCGGTTTCAAGTTTTGCTTCTTTAGCGCCGTCGAGCGCCTTGTGATACTGAATCACCAAATGCGCGCGGTCGCTGATAAACAGGCGACCTTTAATCGAAATGCCGCGTTTTTCAAGATCCTGCAGTTCGTCTGCCAGGCCGATCGGATCGACCACCAGGCCGTTGCCGATCACGCACTTGGCATTCGGGCGAAGAATGCCCGACGGCGCGAGATGAAGAACATATTTCTGGTCGCCCACCTCCACGGTGTGGCCGGCGTTATTGCCGCCCTGATAGCGCACCACCCAGTCGGCTTTTTCGGTGAGCACGTCGATGACCTTGCCCTTGCCTTCGTCACCCCACTGCGAACCGATTAAAATTGTATTAGCCATTTCTCTAAATTCCTTATTGTTCGAGATTTCCCCAAAGGGTCAGAGAGTAGACTACCCCGCTAGAGGGGTCAAGCCGCGGTGCGAATACAAGATGATCCATACATAATCAGCCGGATTACGTATGGATCAGGGGGAAAGAAAAGAGTTTGTCCGCCAAACAGCATTACCTGCTGACTTGAAGACGGTAGTATGAATAGTGATTGTCAACCGGAAGTTCCCAATCGATCGTCTGGTCTCCGATCAGCCCGTCAACGACAGTCGTCCATTCGCCGGACATAAGATCATTACTGCCTTCAAGCGCATAGGTGCAAGTGGACTGAGCATCCCAGCTCACAAGGTCATCCCCTTCAGGGCTTTTGATTAACTCTAAAGTAACAGCGGACATGTCGTCATCCGGATCTGTAAGTGCCAGAAGCTCGTCGCCATTGGTCATTCCGTCGCCATCAGAATCTGCCAATGCCCATGCGCGCCAGCCCTTATATACCGGCCATAAATTTTCAGACTCAAGCGTTCCAGACTCAAGCTGGGACATTAACACTTCTAACAAGTCCGAATGATTATTGAGCCAATTGATGATCTCGTCAGATTCATACTCACCTAGATTTATACCGCAATTGAACTCTGGGTCGTTTTTTACCTTTTCCTTCAGGAACTGCTTAAAGGCTTTCGCCATTTTTTTATCTGCATTTTTACAGTTTCCGTTTTTCCCCGCCGTATCAGAAGAAGAAGAAGAACCGCGTTTGGCTGTCCAGTTTCCTGCGGAATTCTGACTATTCGTATTGGCTCTAGCCGCCATTGAAACAGATGCCGTTACCTGGATCAGCGCCACTACGACCGCGACTCTCCATTTTAGGTTGGTTATTTGTTTCAACATGGCTCTATAGAAAGCACGAAGTGTGCCACCTTCGCCAAACGGACAAAAACCGGTTATTTCCTAAGAAAAATGATGTTTTCACGAATCGACCGGTTTGACACGGACGGTAAAAAGTACAGACAGTAATTTTTACACTGTAAAAATTGCGTGCCTATTGCGTTGATCTAGTGTATTACTTACATTCAGTTGGCTAAGTTTGAAGGGGTAGATAATGAAAAAAGAAAAAATACTCGTTGTCGACGACGACCGCCTCATTACGACTATGGTAAGAAAAGTACTCTCCGCTTCCGGAATGGACGTAGTGATATGCGCCGATTGCGAAAGTGCATTAGCAACGATTGATGAATCGTTCTCGGCCGTACTGATGGATCTAGACCTGCCGCGTATGGATGGCATTCTGGGCATTATGGCAATAAAGGATCAATTCGCGGATATGCCTTGTCTGGTTATCTCCGCTGAAGAGGATGTGCGCAGGGCGGTCGCCGCGATGAGTGCCGGCGCATGTGACTATCTGCGAAAACCGATCGACCATGAAGAACTGGTCATACGGGTCCATTACGCGATTGAAGCCGTAAGGATCAATACTGAAAACCAAGTTTTCCGGAATTCAATGAATCAAGATAATGCAACAGACACTTGGATCGGGGTCTCACAGAAAAGCTTAAATATCCTGGAGAGAGCACAACAGATTGCCAACTCTGACGCCACCGTACTCATCACGGGAGAGACCGGAACCGGCAAATCCCTTCTCGCCCGCTATATCCACTCGATCAGTCCCCTATCCGACAAACCGTTTGTGTCGGCCAGTATCGCCTCTCTTCCCGCCAACCTCATTGAATCCGAGCTGTTTGGTCATGAAAAAGGAGCCTTCACCGGTGCTGTCGGCGAAAAGCCGGGGCGAGTCGAGATTGCCAAAGACGGGACGATTTTTCTGGACGAAATCGGCGAGATGCCGCTTTCGCTTCAACCGAAAATCCTGCGCGTTCTTCAGGAGCGCGAATTCGAACGCGTCGGAGGCACCCACACCCATAAGATGACGGCACGTGTAATCGCCTGCACCAACCGTGACCTGCGCCAGATGTGCGAAAACGGCAGATTCCGCCAGGACCTGTACTTCCGAGTCAGCGTGCTGCCGATCGAAATTCCGCCGTTACGTGAACGTCCAGATGATATCGAAGCGCTGATCGACCGCTTCATCGCACACCTTTCAGCGAAAACCGGCCAGGGCAAATCACTGACCCCGGACGCGCGCCATGCGCTGCTGAAATACCATTGGCCGGGCAATGTGCGCGAGCTTCAAAACGTGCTTGAGTGTGCATTCACACTTTCACCGGGGGCATCCATTCCGTCCAATCAACTCAACTTCCTGTTTGACTCTCCTGCAGACATCGTTGCCTCCACATCACTGGCTGGCATGACGTTAGCTGAAATTGAAAAGCAGGCAATCGAACAAACTCTCGACTCGTGTAACGGCAACAAAGCCCAGGCCTCCCGCTCTCTCGGCATCAGCGAAAAAAGCATCTACAACAAAATGTCCCGGGCCGGATTGCGATAAACCTGCACGACTCGCATAAAAAAAGCGCCCTCCGAAACTTCGGAGAGCGCTTTCACATTTTCCAATGATTGGAAAATTTAGGCTTTCAGACGAGCTTCGAGCTTGCCGAGCTGTTCCGTCATCTTGGCCGGGAGTTTGTCGCCGAATTTGGCGAGGTACTCTTTGGCGCTTTCAACGGTTTTCAGGAAGGCTTCGGTGTCGACTTTCATCAACTCGTCCCAGGCACCGTCAGAGAGCTCCAGCCCTTCGAAGCTGAAGTCCTCTTTCTTCGGCATCAGGCCAATCGGCGTTTCGTTGGCGCCAACTTTGCCTTCGACACGATCACACATCCATTTGAGGACGCGGGAGTTTTCGCCGACTCCGGGCCGATGAACGGATTCCCGATCCAGAACTCTAAAAAAATACCCTCGGGCAAGCCCGAGGGTATCTAGTAAGTTTTTCGATTTTATTACAGATCGAAGGGACTGATGTTATCCCCTTTTTCAGCCTGCAGTTTTTCAAGACGCTCACGCTGTTCAGCCATCTCTTTTTTGAAGGCTTCCGGTGTGTCGCCGACGGTCGCATAGATTTCGTCCATGCGGTCGTGTTTTGCGAGGACTTTCGGGATGCGGATTGTGAACTGGTCCACATAGGCCTGTTCACTGTAGTCCTCACCACGAACCGACTTGAAGAGCGGTTTAAGATCTTCGTATTTTGGGATCATGCCGTAACCGGCATCCAAGGCTTCGACTTCGCCATGAACACGGAGTTCCATCCATTTCAGCCAAACCCCTTTATCGAGCTTGCCGTTGAGGAACTTGCCATCTTTTTTGATGAAGTAGTTGGTTCCGAAAACCGGCGGACGCTTGATGTCTTTGGCGAAATCCAGATTGTTCTGGATGTATTTGCCAACCGACATGGACAGGAAGTCCATGTTGGACATCACGTTCCATTTGCGAACCCCTTCAGCACCGATGGTCGCTGCAGTGGTTTCGGATTCGAGCGTTGCACCCATGGTACAGACCCCGTGCTCCCAGCTGTATGCTTCGCGAACCGGTACGGAGGTGTCGCTATCGCGGCCGCCGTAGATGATTCCGCTGATCGGATGACCTTTTTTGTTGTCCCAGTCGGGATCCGCATTTTCGAGGTCAGCCATTTTGACGGTATAACGAGCGTTCTTGTGAGAAGGAGTCACCACGGCGTCATCTGGACCGGTCTTGCCTTCTGTCCAGTCGCCGCTGTGGTTCTGTCCGTCTTTCGCGATTTCTTCGCCCATGCCGAGCCAGTAGGGGGTTTTGTCCTTGATCAACACGTTGGAGAAGATGACTTCGCCGGGTTTGTGAAGCACGTCCCAGATGACCGGATCGTCGTCACAGTTCACATCGTTGACGATCCCAAAGATACCGTTTTCAACGTTAGCACCGCGGAATTCGCCATCGATGACACGGAAGTAGGCCAGATCATCCCCGATGATGTTTTCGCCGGGAACCATGGCGGTGGAAGTTTTACCACAAGCAGACGGGAACGCTCCGCAGAAATAGCTCTTGCGGCCTTCGGGTCCGTTGACGCGCATGGTGAACATGTGCTCAGCCAGCCAGCCTTCGCGGTCGGCTTTGCGAATCGCCAAACGAAGCGCCAATTTTTTCAGACCCACGGTATTCCCCGCGTACTGCGTGTTGACCGACATCACGGTGTTCCGAGTGTGATCCATATACACACGGTTCAACTCGAAGTTTTTGGACGTCATGCGCTCATCGAATTCACCGGAGCAATGACGAAATTTGAAGAATTCGAAATCGCTGTTTGCAGCTGACTGACGTTTGAATTCTTCGTACCCGCAACGGTAGAGCAGATCTTCAGAGTGAGCGACATAAGCCGAGTCCGTAATCTGAAGACAAGGAATCGCGTACTCGGAATCTGTCGGGCCGAGGCAGAAGAAGCGGACCAACATCTGACGGCCTTTATAGGCACCGCGCTGCAGGTCTTCCATTTCTTTGAGTCCTTCGTCACGCGACACCTGATTCAATTTGGAATCAAGTTCCTCATCCGCCGGTACGAGGTATTTAGTCACTTCTTTTTTACGAGCCTGGTCGAAGTAACCATCGAAGTGAACGGTGTGTCCTTCAACATTCAGTTTGGCTTCTTCATTGTTACTGATCGCCAGCTGACGGGTGTAAGCAACATCTTCGGCAGAATCATCGCCAACAAATACGCTATCTGGTTCGCAAAGCTCAATCGCTTTAGCAACAAACGCTTTGACTTTTTCATTTTCTAATGCGGCCAGTTTCTGAAGACTGGCTTCATTCATTTTGCTCTCAAACAACTCTTTGTATAAGTCCATTTGCGTTCTCCTTTAATTGTTTAGAGGTATAGTAACCCCCTGATTTTCGTCGTTAAATTAGGTGAATGTGGGTGGGTATGCTGTAGAAAGAACCTGTCTATTTAGGATTTTGCTCAATTAGACAGATTAGATCCGCTACCTGCAGGTGAGCCTCAACGGGGTGCCGCAAGTTCTTCTCCGTATGCATCACGTAGACATTGCATCGACCATCCCTTTGCACATCCACGAAGCCGGCCTCGGTCAAATCAGAAACAATGCGATGCACCGCCCGTTCGGTAATGCCGACCACATCGGCAATATCTCTTAAGCGGCAATCCGGATTCTTTGCGATGCACAGAAGCACATGTGCGTGATTCGTCAAAAATGTCCAGTGCGCTCTGCTATCCGTTGTGACTGCCATACGTTTTCCTTTTACCTTGGTAACTGGGATGGAATATATAGCCACGAACTACATGAGTCAAGTGTCATGTAATAAAATTCATGAAATAACTGTCATGCATCGACGGGTTATACCACTCATGGGCTGGGTTACGCCTGAATTCATTACTTTCTTGTGCCTGATCTTCCCCTTGCAAGTATGGCAGTTGAATTGTTTTGCAAATTCACAATGAAGATCGTAAAACTCGGCTCGTATACAATGCACAGGCAAAATATCGGTCATTGCAGTCAAATACCAAATAAATTTTGTTTTTTTAAAACTTATCTGATCAGCTTTTGCTGTCTGAATTTTTGATGGCACTTGTTCCAGTTCTCTAAAAAAAGTAGTAAATTTCGTAATTGGGTTAATGGTAATCCAATGATTCTAAAGTAAATTGTTATTAAGGAGTATATATGAATACTAAATACGATGACGTATTGAAAAGTAAAATGACTGAAGCTAGCTATGCGAAGCTTACAGCTCTAAAAAACCAAAAAGTATATGATTTTGTTGGTGAATTTGCGGCACATTGTAATCCTGAAAATATTTTTGTTTGTGACGACAGCGAAGCAGATAACCAGCACCTTAGAGATGAAGCGCTTGCCCTGGGTGAAGAATTCCCCATGGCCAACTCAAAACAGACCATTCACTGGGATGGATACGGCGATCAGGCTCGTGACAAAGTAAACACTCGATACATTGTTTACCCAGAAAATCTGGATAAAATGAAATCGCTTAACTCTGTAGCCTACGATGAAGGCTACAAAGAGATTATGGGAATTGCAAAAGACAACATGGCCGGAAAACCTGCGGTCGTGAAATTCTTTGCCGAAGGCCCTACCGGCAGCCAGTTCACCATGCCTTGTGTCCAGTTTACGGACTCCTTTTATGTGGCTCATTCGGAGTCGATTTTGTATCGCACAGCGTACGAACATTTCATGAACATGAAAGAGGATGAGAAAAATGAATTTTTCAGCTTTATTCATTCTGCCGGGAAACTGGACGACAGAAACTGTTCTGTAAACATTGATGACAGAAGAATCTACATGGATACACAAAACAACATTGTGTACTCGATGAACAATCAATATGCAGGAAACTCAATTGGACTAAAAAAACATTCCATGAGACTGGCGATTAACAAGTCAGGAGAAGAGGGATGGCTCTGTGAGCACATGTTTGTCATGGCCTGTCTCGGAAAGAACGGCAGAAAAACCTACTTCACAGGTGCTTATCCTTCCGCCTGCGGAAAAACATCCACAGCGATGATCCCCGGTGAAGAAATTGTTGGAGATGATATCGCTTATTTCAGAAACATTGATGGGGTCGCCAGAGCCGTAAATGTTGAGTTTGGCATGTTCGGAATTATCAAAGACGTTAATGAGCAAGACGATCCGGTCATTTTTGAAAACCTCATGAAGAATCAGGAAGTGATCTACTCGAACATTCTTCAGGGACCCGATCAAAAACCCTACTGGCTTGGAATGGGCGTTGACGCTCCTGACAGCGGTAAAAACTTTTTTGGTGACTGGCAGAAGGGCGTCAAAGATGCCAGCGGTAATGAAGTAGGCGTTGCTCACGGGAATGCACGCTACACAATGAGACTCGATTATCTCGACAACATTGATAAAGAAGGATTTGAAGGCAAAGACGGCGTCCAGGTAGAAGGCGTTCTTTACGGGGGTCGTGACTCGGATATCACGGTACCTGTGGAAGAGTCTCCTTCTTGGAGAGACGGAATCCTGCTGAAGGCTGCAACGCTCGAGTCTGAAACAACTTCTGCAACACTCGGTGCTGAAGGCGTTCGGAATCCTTCTCCAATGGCGAACATGGACTTTGTGTCTTACCCACTGGGTGAGTACACCATGAACAACATTAAGTTCGGTGAGGGTGTTGACAAAGCACCCAAGATTTTCAGCACCAACTACTTCATGAAAAATCCTGAAGGCAACTTTATGACCAGTAAGCTTGCTAAAAAAGCATGGTTACATTGGGCCGACGGAAGAGTTCATGGTGAATACGAAGCACTGGATACTCCTACCGGAAAGATTCCTCTCTACAAAGATGTTAAGGATCTATTCAAAGAGCATCTTAATGAAGATTTCACCGAAGCTGACTACACGTACCTGTTCACATTCCGTTGCACCAAATGGATTAAAAAACTGGAACGAGCAAAAGCTTTCTATGCAAAAATGGACACAAACTGTCCTGCAGAAATTTTTGCAGCGTGGGATGAAGCGATTAAGAATATTTCCGTAGCAAAAGCCACGTTTGGTGACGAGATTAAACCTGGTGATTTCAAAGCTTAATTTTTGTTAGTTTGATTGTCAGGGCTGCCTGCATTGCAGGCAGCCCTGTTTCGCCTCTGTTGGAATTAGAAAAAACCTCCCCTATGAAAATTGAACGAATCACCGTCGGCCCCTTCGAAGTCAACTGCGCTGTCGTCTGGGGAGAAGGAAAACAGGCGCTCATCATCGACCCCGGCTATAACGCCGCCGACATCGAAGCGGTCCTACAGGTCAACGGCCTGACCGTTACCGCGTATTTACTGACCCACGGCCACGCCGACCACATCAGTGCCCTCGGCGAACTGCACGCCGCCCGCCCCGCTCCCGTCTATTTGCACACCGCCGACCAAAAATGGGCCTTCGGACCCAACAACCAGATACCGCCCCACTACCCTGTCCCGACCAAACCCGCCGCCAATTTTCCAACCCTTGGGAAAAATGACCTCGATTTTTCCAAACCTTGGAAAATTTCCGGCATGAGCTTCCAAACCTTGGAAACTCCGGGCCACACGCCGGGCGGCGTCTGCTATTGGTTTAAGGAAGCGGACGTCTGCTTCACCGGTGATACCCTTTTTAAAGGATCGTGCGGACGCACCGACCTACCTGGCGGCGATGCGCGAACGCTGACCGCCTCGCTCAAAAAACTGGCGGAAACCCTGCCGAGCGAAACGCGCATCATCGCCGGCCACGGCGAGGACTCCACCATGGAGCACGAACTGGCCACCAATTTTTACCTTCAGCGCTTCCAGTCCTAGCCGACTGCCATGCAGAAAAAGTTTTAGCCACAAAAAACACAAAAAGACACAAAAAATATCCGCACCGCTCTTTGTGGTTTTTTGTGGCCAGTCCTCTTCCAGACATTGGAAACACCGGCGGAATTCCCATCAGCCAAACCGTCCCCTCCGCCTTCTTCCGCGTCGAAGTCTCTCTGCCTTAGGGAAAGGGATCGGGTTTTCTTGACCGCTAAACACGCGAAAGTAACGCGAAAGCTTTTTACCCGCTCTTTTTTCGCGAAAATTTCGCGTTTTTCGCGGACAGAGATACTTTTCCAATCATTGGAAATTGTAGGGCACGCGTCCTGTATTCGAGCGCGTGTGATGAATACAGTCTCCCGTTGGGAAGCCTGTCCTACAAAAGCAACTGGCGAAAGGCTTCGCGCAGCGCGGGGACGGCAAAGGCTTCGGTTTCCAATTCAGTGAAGCGCCGACCGATGTGCTCTGGATAATGCGCATCGGAAAAACGAACCACCGGCCACTTTTCCGCACCGCGCGGCGGCTTTTTGGCGACCACCTCCACTGCATCGTACGGCAGGTCCGGCAGAAACCCGAGCTGTGAAATCGCGCCAAAGTATTCCCGGTCAATATGTGACGGAATACAAAGCGCCCCGGCTTCAAGCGCCATCGGCACCAGATCGAAAAAAGAAATATTCGTTGCCGCGAATAAAAGTTTATCCGCGAAACCGCTTACTTCGCCGTCGACCGTCACAATCGGTTGCAAACCAAAGCGGTCAGGGTCGTTGAGAAAATCGCCAATTGAATCATAAATCATCCGTCCGAAAGCCAGCGCGGGTTCAAGCTGATCAAACAAACAAAGCGTATGCACCTCTTCGGACGAGGTAGCCTCCAGTCCGTAGAGACACGGCATGTCCGCTTCCGCGCAGGCCTCATGAAAGGCCGGCAGATTTTCCACACAGCCATGATCGGTCAGCGCAATGCAATCGAGCCGCGCAGCCTTTGCGCCGGCGACAATCGCGCGCGGCGACATCTCCAGCGCCGCGCACGGCGACAGGCAGGAATGAATGTGGAAATCAATTCGAGCTTTCATTTCGAAACCTGAAATTGGAAACTGGAGATTTGAATGTGTGATTTTCCCTGCACGGTTTTTCTATTCCTAAACTGAATGTTCAAGTTTCCAGTTTCAAACTTCACATTTCATTGGCGGAGAAACTCCGCCAAGGCCACCGTTGCTTCGAACTGATTGTCCGACGTGGTGAACAGCGCAATGCCCTCATTCGCGGCGGCTTCGAGCATGTCGGGTTGCACAACGCGTCCGTGGCAGAAGATCACGGCGGCGGCTCCGGAAAGTGACGCGACGGCAATCGTGTTTTTGTGCGCCTGAATCGTAATGAGAACCTGCCCCTCTTTAAGATTAGCCATGACATCGCTGAGCAGATCGGAGGTGTAGCCGCCCGTCAGGTCAACATCCTCGAACTGATCCTGCAGACAGAAAAACCCCAATTCACTAAGCTCACTAATTTTCATCTTCACTCCTTTGATCAACAGCTACAAAACAGCCATTTAGTCAAAATAATTAAGGTCAAAATAATGGGAGAACCCTTGCCGCAACCAAAATTATTCTGACCTTAATTATTCTGACCACACTCCCCATTAGAATCTGTCAAATAAACAATCGCTTTCACCATGGTTCCCATTTCAAGACCGGACTGAATTTCAAATTCATCGGATACCCGTTTCACATTGGGCAGTCCCATCCCGGCGCCAAAGCCCTGCGAGCGGATCCAGTCGTTGGCGGTAGAGTAGCCTTCTGTCATCGCGGAATCGACATCGGGGATGCCGGGGCCAAAATCGTTGGCGGTAATCCGGACGCGTTCATTATCAATCAAAACCGTGAAGGTTCCTCCATGAGAGTGCGCCACAATGTTGATTTCCAGTTCATAGCTAGCAATGGCAGCACGGCGGATTATTTTTGGCGGGACTCCGCGTGCCTTCAGTTGCTTTTTTAATTCGGCCGAAGCGCGACCCGCATGCTCGAAGTCGTAACGAGTCAGCCGATAGATCCGATGAAACACCTTGTTCTCGCCGGTTGACTTCGTCTGCTCGCCGGTCTCTTCCATCTCGTCGAGTTGACGCGACAACTCACGAATCAATGCCAAATTGATGTTGCGCGGTGTAATGATCCCCACCAGCGCATTTTTCTGATTCACCACTGGGAACCGGCGGAAAGAAAATTTACTAAACGCGGACATTGCAAAGGTCAGCGGAACATCATCACTTAATGTCTGTACATCCGAAATCATATGCAACGACACCGCATCATCCATGTATCCGTCCACAAAGGCATTCATGATGTCGTTCATACTGATAATTCCCACCACATGAGAATCATCGACAACCGGAACCCCGCTGATTCCGTTGTTTTTCATAATCACCTGTACATCGCGCATGGTGCAGGTCCGGGTGACGGCAAAAATCTTTGTGGTCATCACATCGCGAACCTTCAGGCCGTAGGCCAGCTCCTGAATGCGCAACGAGGAATCATCAAGCGGTTGCGGAACCTCGCTCATGCCCCAGCCTCCTGCATCCGGCCGAGCTTCACGCAGGCTTCATACTTCGGCAATGTGCTTCGGAAAAGAGGTGTGTCCTGATCTTTGGCAGCGGACACCATGCCGGGCGGAGTCTGCCGGCGATGCACCAGCACAATCGCCACGGCCCCGACCAGTGCAGCCGTACGCACCACCTGCAGAGAGGTCAACGATGTCAACAACAGCTGATTATCCCCTTCACTCACCAGAATATCGCTGATCAGATCCGAGGCAAATACATCCTCGATCTCCAGCGCTTCCCACCCCTCCGGCGCATGGAGAGGGACCGCTTCCAGTGTTTCAACAATCTGTTTTAAATTCATGGCATTATCCATAAAACAGTTTTACAAATATTGGAAACTAAAAACAGCGCTGAAAGCGTAGCGATAAATAATTTTTGTATCCAAAAATAGTGACTGGCAAGAAACGGTTCATGAACGCCAATTCACGCTAATGTTTCCAACCATTAAAAAAACTTCTAACAGGATAATAAATGGAACAACTTTTTTTCCCCGCGCTGAAAGCGAAGCGATAAATAATTTTGCGAAGCAAAATAGTGACGCCAGGAACGTTTCAATACGCAAAAGGAACGCGAAAGCTTTTAACCCGCTCCCTTTCCGCGGAAATTTCGCGTGTTTCGCGGGCAGATCTTCTTTCCAAAGCTTGGGGAAACGGGACAAAAAAGTTCCAGACCCTGGAAAATGAAAACCGCGGAATGCACAGAAGTTTCCAAACATTGGAAAATGTCTTTCCGTGTGTTCAGTGACGCGAAACGAGGCTGAGCGAAGAACAGCAACGAACGAAGTGAGAGGCAATTCCGTGGTTAAACCTCCCCCTACTCTTCCTGGTCGGCGAACTGGATCCGATAGAACAGTTTTTCAAATTCCTGCTCGATGTTGATGTTATGAATCAAACAGGTGTCGCTTCCCTTTAACAGAATGGGGGCAAAATTGACCACGCCGCGGATCGAGGTTTTGATCAGCGAGTCGAGGATGGACTGCGCGGAAGGCTCCGGTACAGTGAGCACGGCGAGTTTAATATCGTTTTTGACGATGTACTCTTTCATCTTGCCGACGTGCAGGATCGGAATGGGGGCATCCGGTTCGAGCAGAGCCGGTTCGCTGTCGAATCCGGCCACCACACGGATTCCAACCCTTGGAAACCCGTTATAATTCATCAGCGCCCGGCCTATTTTTCCGCAGCCGACAATGATAATTTTCTGCTTTTTGTCTTTGCCGAGGATCACATTGAGCTTTTCGAGAAGTGTTTCGAGCTGATAGCCGCCACGCTTGTGGCCGGTGAGATCGAACATGGAAAAATCTTTGCGCACCAGTGACGGCGAAACCCCGATCGCATCGGCCAGGTTATCAGAAAAGACCCTCACAAAACCGAGTCCCTTCATTTTCTGCATGACGTTCCGGTACTTTAACAGCCGGTTGATCACTTCTTCATTTGTTTTCATAGGCGCATAACCCCGCTTAAATGTTACTTTTGTGACAACAGATAGACCATTTGGCGCATTTAATGTCAAACATATTACCTACATGTGATCTAAAATAACAAAATCATGACATTTTTATTGTTAGCCATTTGAGATGGAGTACCCTGCCTACTCAATTTGGAGGAAGCTATGTCTGAGAATAAATTACCGGCTGAGTTGATCAGCTTTATTAAAGAGTGGAAAGAAAAGCCGGGCAACCTGATTATGGTTCTGCATCGGGTGCAGGAGCATTTCGGATTTATCCCGCGTGAAACCGCTTTTGAAGTAGCCGACCTACTGGACGTGCCGGTGGCAAAAATCTACGGCGTGATTACGTTCTATCACCTGTTCCGGCTGACGAAACCCGGTCGCAATCAAATTGCCGTCTGCATGGGAACGGCCTGCTACCTTAAAGGAGGCGAAGATCTGATCCTCGAACTCGAGCGTCAGCTAGGCGTGGGATTGAACACCGTCACAGAAGACGGCGAGTTCTCCCTCGAAGCGGTGCGTTGCATCGGCTGCTGTGGACTGGCACCGGTGATGACCGTCAACGGAGAAGTGTTCGGTAATGTAAAAACCAAAGAGCTCAAAGGAATCATCGAGCGCTTTAAAGGATAACCCGGTGCATGCAACGATTTGCGATCTAATCATGGATCTGGTTCAAAATTCCATTGAGGCAAATGCCGAGGCGATTGAACTGATTCTCAGGGAAACCGGTAATCAGATCGAGTTCAGTATAAAGGATAACGGCAAAGGGATGAGCAAAGAAGTCCAAGCAAAGGCGATCGATCCGTTCTATAGCGACGGCGAAAAGCACGCGCACCGGCGCGTTGGCCTGGGCCTGCCCTTCCTGATCCAAACTGCGGAAGCAACTGAAGGTCGCGCCGCTATTGAGAGCAAAGAGGGCTGCGGAACACGGATCCATTTTTGCGCGGAAGCCGCACATGTAGATCTGCCGCCGTTTGGCGACTTTGCCTCCGCTGCGACCCTGATGATGTCGCAGATGAACAGTGGCGAGTTGCGGATTGTTCGCGAAGCTAGCGGCAAAAGCTACACTCTTTCACGCACGGAGCTCGAAGAGACGCTCGGCAACCTGAACGAAACACAGAACCTGATGCTGATAAAAACCTACATCGGCTCTCAGGAAGACAATTTGAGAAAGGCAGGATAAATTATGGCAAAACTGACACTCGATGATTTGCGCAAATTGCGCGACGAAAAGAAACAGACGATGAACCAGCGCGACGCAGATAACAAAAGCGCGGAAGTAATCATCGGAATGGGAACCTGCGGGATCGCTGCGGGCGCTAAAGGCGTGTTTGATGCCTTCCTCGATGAACTCGAAAAAGCCGGAATCCAGAATGTCACCATCAAACAAACCGGCTGCATGGGACTGTGCTTCTCCGAACCAACCGTTGAAGTGGCCTGCGAAGACATGCCGCGCGTCGTTTACGGAAATGTTGACGAAAAGACTGCCCGCCGAATCGTCCGCGAGCATCTCGAAGGAAAATCGCTGGTTAGCGATCATATTTTCGACAAGCCCTCCACCGACATTATTAAAGGGGACAAATAACCATGGCCTATAAGAACTATATTCTGGTGTGCGCAGGAACCGCGTGCGAATCCAACAAAGGAAAGGCGCTGTACGAAGCGCTTAAAAAAGAAATCGCCGTTGCTGGTCTCGAAGCGGACGTTCAGTTGGTAAAAACCGGTTGCTTCGGTTTCTGTGAACAGGGTCCGATCGTCAAAATCCTCCCCGACGAAACTTTCTACGTCAAAGTCGGCCCCAAGGATGCCAAAGAAATTGTCAACGAACACATGGTGAAAGGCCGCAAGGTCGAGCGTCTGGTCTACAAGGAGCACCCGGAAGCCAATGATCCGCGCTCGGAAGACATCAGCTTCTACCGCAAACAACTTCGCATTGTGCTTCGCAACTGCGCGGTCATCAACCCCGAAATCATCGACGAGTACATCGCCCGCGACGGATACGGCGCTCTCGAAAAAGCGCTGTTCGACATGACACCCGATGACGTGCTCAACGAAATTAAGGAATCCGGCCTGCGCGGCCGTGGCGGAGCCGGCTTCCCGACCGGCACCAAATGGGGCTTCACCAAAGGCACCGCCGCCGATCAGAAATATATCGTCTGCAATGCGGACGAAGGCGATCCCGGGGCCTACATGGACCGTTCGGTTCTCGAAGGCGACCCCCACTCCGTGCTCGAAGCCATGTCCATCGCCGGGTACACCGTCGGGGCCAATAAAGGCTTCATCTACATCCGTGCAGAATACCCGCTGGCGATTGATCGCCTGAACAACGCCATGGCGCAGGCCAGAGAATATGGCCTGCTCGGCGACAACATTCTCGGCACCGACTTCAGTTTCGACATCGAGATTCGTCTCGGAGCCGGTGCGTTCGTCTGCGGAGAAGAAACCGCGCTACTCGCTTCGATTGAAGGCAAACGCGGCATGCCGATCCCGCGCCCTCCGTTCCCGGCCGTCAAAGGACTGTGGGGCAAACCGACCGTCATCAACAACGTCGAAACCTGGGCCAACATTCCGGTCATCCTTCTCAAAGGAGCCAAATGGTTCAACAGCATCGGTACCGAAACCTCCAAAGGAACCAAGGTATTCGCGCTGACCGGAAAAATTAACAACTCCGGTCTGATCGAAGTCCCGATGGGTACCACGCTGCGCGACATCATTTTTGATATCGGTGGCGGCATCGCCGGCGGCAAAAAATTTAAGGCCGCGCAAACCGGCGGCCCGTCCGGCGGTTGCATTACCCCGGAATTCCTCGACACCCCGATCGACTACGAAACCTTGCAGCAGATCGGTTCAATGATGGGTTCCGGCGGAATGATCGTGATGGACGAAGACGACTGCATGATCGACGTAACCAAGTTCTACCTCGAATTTACCGTGGATGAATCCTGCGGAAAATGCGCCCCCTGCCGGATCGGCGGACGCACCTGCTACAATATCCTCGATCGCATCAGTAAAGGGTTGGGCGAAATGGAAGATCTTCAGAAGCTCAAGGATATCAGCCACGCCATGCGTAAAGCCTCGCTCTGCGGACTTGGCCAGACCGCGCCGAACCCCATCATGTCCACCCTGAAATACTTCCCCGAGGAGTACCGTGCACACATCGAAGACAAAAAATGTCCGGCCGGCAAATGCAAAGAACTGATCTCCTTCACGATCAATGACAAGTGCGTCGGCTGTACCGCCTGCGCCCGCGTCTGCCCGGTCTCCTGCATCGAAGGCGAAGTGAAAAAAACGCACGTCATCGACCAGGAAAAATGTATTAAATGCGGACAGTGCTACAACACCTGTAAATTCGAGGCCATCGACCGCGTCTAACCTTTAGGGAGAGAAGAACCATGAGTATGATTGAACTTGAAATTAACGGAATTCCCGTCTCCGTAGAGGCCGGAACCACCATCCTCAACGCGGCGAAACAAGTCGGCGTCAAAATTCCAACCCTGTGCTACCACTCAGATCTCGAGCCGTGGGCGGCCTGCGGTATCTGTGTGGTCAAAGCGGAAGGCTCGCCGAAAATGTTGCGCGCCTGCGCCACGGCAGTCGGACCGGGCATGAAAGTGATCACCCACGACCCAGAAATCGTCAAAGTGCGCCGCACGGTGCTCGAACTGACGCTCTCCACGCACCCCAACGACTGCCTGCAGTGCGGACGCAACGGCAACTGCGAACTGCAAACGCTCGCCGAGGAATTCGGCATCCGCGAAGTGCCCTACGAAAAACGAGTCACCGAACTGCCGATCGACAACACCACCGGATCAATTGTTTTGGATCCGAGAAAATGCATTAAATGCGGACGTTGCGTAAAGGTCTGTCAGGAGATGCAAGGTGTCTGGGCGCTCGAATTCATCGGGCGCGGCGACGGCACCCGAATTGCTCCGGCCGCAGACGTCACGCTCGAAGAAAGCCCCTGCATCAAATGCGGACAATGCTCCGCCCACTGCCCGGTCGGTGCCATCTACGAAAACGACCAGACCCGCTCGGTCTGGAACGCCATCGAAGAAGGCAAAAAACACTGTGTTGTACAGATCGCCCCAGCCGTCCGCGTCGCCATTGGCGAAGCCTTCGACATGGAACCCGGTGAAATTATGACCGGCCAGCTCTACGCCGCCCTGCGCCGTCTCGGCTTCGACGCCGTCTTCGACACCAACTTCAGTGCCGACCTCACCATCCTCGAGGAAGGCTCCGAGTTCGTGAAGCGCTTCACCGAAGGCGGCGTCCTCCCGCAGCTCACCTCCTGCTGCCCGGCCTGGACCGACTACATGGAAAAATACGCGACCGACTTTATTCCGAACTTCTCTTCGGCGAAGTCCCCGCAGCAGATGCTTGGCGCGATGGCTAAATCCTACTACGCCGAAAAAGCCGGCGTGGATCCCAAAGATATGTTCGTCGCCTCCATCATGCCGTGTACTGCCAAAAAGTTTGAAGTGTCGCGCGACGACAACATGAACTCCACTGGCTTCCAGGACGTCGACGTGGCGCTGACCACCCGCGAACTGGCCCGCATGATCAAACAGGCTGGCATCAACTTTAACGAACTTCCGGAAGAAAAAGCCGACCACCTGCTCGGCGACTACAGCGGTGCCGGAACCCTCTTCGGCGTCACCGGCGGCGTGATGGAAGCCGCGCTGCGCAGTGCCTATTTCCTGATCACCAAAGAAGACCTCGAAGATGTAAACTTCATGGAATGCCGCGGACTCGAAGGCGTCAAGGAAGCGGAGATCGATATTAAGGGAACCAAGGTTCGCATCGCGATCGCTCACCAGATGGGCAACATCGAAGCCGTTCTCAATCGGGTGCGCGAAGCCAAGGAAAAGGGCGAGGAAACCCCGTGGCACTTCATCGAAGTGATGGCTTGTCGCGGCGGGTGTATCGGCGGCGGCGGACAACCCCAGGGCGCGACCGACGAGGTGCGTCTGAAACGCACCGCCGGAATCTACTCGGACGATGAAAAATCGGCTCAACGCTGCTCACACCACAACCCAATGATCACCAAAATTTACGAGGACTTCCTCGGAGCCCCGCTCAGCCACAAAGCACATGAGTTGTTGCACACCGGCTATCACGAACGCGAAGTGTACAAGAAATAAACATCACAACCTGTGATCAGAAAAAGCCTCGGCCTCACCGCCGGGGCTTTTTTGTTGGCTGAGCCTGCACCCGCCTGTTTTTCCAATGTTTGAAACAACAAAGGGAAAACCTCCAACCCTTGGAAAAGATATGCCGCCAAGCTATCTCATTCATAGCGCAAGGCCTCGATCGGCTGCAGGAGGGACGCTTGCCGTGCAGGCCACAGTCCAAAAACAACTCCGATGAACACGGAAAACAGCGGCGCAATGATTAGGGTGATGGGCTCAATGGCGACCGCCCATCCCGCGAAGCAAGCCATGGCCAAGCAGAATCCTCCGCCCAATGCGATGCCGAGTCCGCCGCCGCAGAGACTGACGGCTACGGCTTCCACCAAGAACTGCATCAGGATATCGGCCCGGCGCGCGCCGATCGCCTTGCGGATTCCGATCTCGCGGGTCCGTTCGGTGACGCTCACCAGCATGATATTCATGATTCCTATACCGCCCACCAACAGCGAAATCCCGCCGACGCCCGTCAGAAGCATGGACAGCGTGTTACTAGTCGCCGCCATCGTGCTTTGCAGGTCGGCCATATTACGAATTTCATAACCGTTGTTTTCTACGTCAGTTACGCGATGTCGCTCGTTCAACAGAACTATGGTCTGGGCTTCAACCGAATCGAGATAATCCGCCGACTCGACCTGAATCTCAATTTCCTTCAGATAATCCTCTCCGAAAACACGGCGCATGGCCGTGCTGAGCGGAATCAGGATTTGGTCGTTCTCGTCGTCGGACGCACTACTCCCTTTATCGGGCAACAGGCCCACCACTTCAAAGGTATTGCGATTAAGGCGAATGATTTGACCCACCGGATCCTGCCCATCGAATAATTCTTCGTAAACCGTCGTCCCGATCACGGCCACGCGCGCTCAGGAGTTACACTCTGCTTCGGAAAAGAAACGCCCGGTCTGCGGGGTCATCGAGTTGCGACCCGGTTAAAAACCTCACTGGCCGGGGACGCTTGGATTTTTCCTGCGTCATATGCATCGATGCGGGATTCGATTTCTTCTTTCCATGCGTCATCAACGCGATGGTCGGGGGATGGGTCAAAGCTGAAAAACAAACGCTCAATCAGCTCTGCCCGGTCAACAGGGGAGAGAGTCATTGCGTCTTCCATCACTTTTTCTGCAAAAGCGGTCATGTTTGATTTCTCCTACTGCATGAGACTGTAGCATGAGGGCTCTGGATTGCAATCTGGGGTCGGCGCGGAGATGTTCCATAGAAAAAGAACAAGTGAAATTGGAATATTTTTAACCTTTTCCGATTTTTGCGTTCGGTGAACCGCTAATCGCGGCGAGCCAGCCAATGCCTTCTGAGGCGCCCGCAGTCGTCGATGACCATATAAAGCGACGGGACAAGGATGAGGGCAATAAATGTAGCAAAGAGAATCCCGAAGCCGAGCGAGATAGCCATCGGAATCATGAATTTGGCTTGGCGCGAGGTTTCAAGCATCATGGGCATCAGCCCGCCGAAGGTGGTGAGCGTGGTAAGCAGGATCGGGCGGAAGCGCTGGATGCCGGCGGAGACCACGGCGTCGTGAGCATTGGCATGATGCGCGCGGCGCTGATTGGCAAAGCTAATCAACACGAGCGCATCGTTCACCACGACCCCACTCAACGCAAGCATCCCAATGACGCCCATCATGGTCATTTCATAGCCGAGCAGTAGATGGCCGATGATCGCGCCAATGATGCCGAAAGGAATGCTGATCATGACGATGAGCGGTTGGGCATAGCTTCTAAACGGAATGGCGAGTAGCGCATAGATGGCCAGTAGAACGAGCGGAATGGTGATCGCCATGCTTTTGAAGCTTTCGCGCGAGTCGGCGGTGTGGCCTTCATAGCTGTAGTCGAGGCCCGGGTACTGGCTGAGCAGTTGCGGAAAATAGTCCGCATCGAGTTTCGCCATCACGTCGCCGACTTTGGATTGCGGGCGGACGTCAGCGGTCAAGGTGAGTGTACGCATACTGTTGCGGCGGTTGATGGTGGTGTACGCGGTGCCGACGTTGACATCGACCACATCCGAGAGCATGACTTCGCCGCCGTCGGGCGTGCGGAGGATAAAGTTTTCAAAGTGATACATGCGGGTGCGCTCTGCTTCCGGTAGGCGTACTTGAACTTTGACCTCGTTGCGGCCTCGCTGCTGGCGCAGGACTTCGGTGCCCTCAAAGGCGGCGCGAACCTGCTGGCCGATATCGTTGGCGGAGAGGCCGAGGCTGATGGCTTCCGGTTTCAGCGTGAAGTCGAATTGGGTTTTGCCTTCTTCGACCCCGTCGTTGACATCCTGTATGAGCGCGTAGGTGTTGAGTTCAACAGCCAAATCCTGCGCGGCCTTTTCCAGCGTGTCGATATCGTCGTGGCGCAGCTCGATGGTCAGGGCGGCTCCGCTTCCGGGGCCGCCTTCGTCGGAGGCATAGCGAATGAAGCGTACGCCGGGGATCTCTCCCACTTTTTCCCGCCAGGCCTCGACAAAGGCTTCGGTGCCCATGATTTCGTCACGAATTTCAGGCTCGGCGAGGAAAACTTGGACCTGTGTGGTGTGACTTCCGCTGCGGCCGGTATCAGCGAAAATACCTTCAACGAGTTCGGGATGGCCGGTCTCTTTCAGCACCTCTTCCGCGCCTTTCACCAACCGTTTAGCTACGGCCTCAGTTGTTTCGACCGGCACGCCGAACGGCAAGGTGGCGGAGGCTTTGGCATAGTCGGATTCAACGGTGGTAAACATGGAGAAACCCATGCGACCACTGGCCCAGTAACCGGCGGTCAGGATGAGGACGGCGAGCGCGGCGGACACGACGACATAGCGGTGCGTCAGGCAGAGATCCAGGAACGGGCCGTATTTGGTTTTGACCCAGTTGCGGAAGGAATTACTGAAGCGCTGTTGCGCCCGGTGGAGGATTCCGAAAACACCCTTCGGTTCGCGCTGACGAAGATGGCTGAGGTGGGAAGGCAGGATGTAGAGGCTCTCCACCCAGGAGATGATAAAGACCGAGATGACGATGATCGGTAGCATACCGATCACGCGACCCATCATGCCGGGCAACAGTATCAACGGAATAAAGGCGACAATGTTGGTGAGGATACTGAAGCCAACCGGGCCCCCGACCTCGCGCGTACCCGTCACCGCGGCCTGCATGGGATCCATGCCGTTCTGCAGGTGATGATAGATGTTTTCACCGACCACAATGGCGTCGTCGACCACGATGCCCAGCGCCACAATGAAGGCAAACATAGTGATCATATTAATCGAAAGCCCCGCGGCTGGCATCAGCAACATGCAGCCGAGGAAGGAGACCGGAATGCCCATCATCACCCAGAAGGCGAGGCGAATTTCGAGGAAAAGCCCGAGAACCAGTAATACAAGTATGAGTCCCATAACGCCATTGCGCAACAATAGATCCGCACGCTGGGAGAAGACTTCAGTTTGGTCGCTGAGAACGGCGATGCCGATGCCTTCCGGCAGTTGCTTCTTAATTTGGGGGAGAAGGTCTTCTACGGTTTCAGAAATCTGGAACGGGGTCTGTTCCCCGGCGCGGTAGATATCGAGCATAATGGCAGGTTTTCCATTGTAGAGAGCGAAGCGATCGGTATCTTCAAAGCCGTCAATGACGGTGCCGATACTTCCCAAATTGAGCGGGGTCCCGTCTTCCGATGCCAGCACCGGAGCCTGAGTAAAATCGGAGCCGTCGTTGCGTCGCTCCTGCATGCGCAGCAGGGTTTCTCCGCTGTCGGTCTTGATGCCGCCGCCGGAGATCTCGCGAGACTGCATTTTAATGGAGTCCGCCAACGACTGGTGGTCGAGGTTATAGCGTCTCAAGTCGTCCTGCGACACTTCAATGCTGATTTCTAGATCGCGGGTGCCGGTTAGATCCACCTGCGTGATATGTTCGCTCTGCAGCAGGCGGGTGCGGATCTGCTCGGCCAACATACGCAGATTCATTTCAGACGTATCGCCATACAACGCCAGCGATATCGCATTGCGCCTCCGTGCGGAAAGCGACACAACGGGTTCTTCCGCTCCATCGGGGAAGGTGGTGATGCGATCAATTTCGCTTTTGATATCCTGATAGACTTTGACGCGATCCACGCCCTCCATCAGTTCGGCGCTGATGGTGGCGGAACCCTCTTTCGCGATGGAGGTCACTTCGTCGATTCCTTCCAGACTGCGCACCGCTTCTTCGGCGGCCAGACAGACGCTCTGCTCCATCTCCTCCGGCGTGCCGCCGGAATAGGAGACACTGATGGTGACCATATCGGTGGTCATGTCGGGCATCACTTCCTGTTTCAGAGTTGTGAAGGTAAAGAATCCGCCCACAAGGCAAAGCGCCATCAGCAGATTCGCGGCGACCGGGTTTTTGACCATCCAGGCAATGGGGCCTTTGGATTTTTTCATAAAATCGTTCATGGGTTATTCTCCCTCCTTTCGTTGGCGTTTGCCATCCCGCTCGGGGCGCGAGGCGGCCTTCGGCTGGGTCGACGTTTTTTCGCCAACGCGGCGCAACTGCATGCCATCGACCGAAGAGATCAAATCGGACGTAATCAGCTCCATGCCGGGTGCTGCATCAATTCGAATCAGAACGTCATCGGCATAGCCCTGCAGCAACTCCGCGTTCAAGACGTGGAGATGATTCTCGGAGTCGATCATCCAGACCCTATTGCCGTCGCGGAGATATTTTCGAGAAATCAGCGAAGAATTTTTGGCGATTTCACCCGAGATGCTCACGTTGACCACCTCGCTCAACAGCAAGGGGCGGCACTGATCGTCGGCATAGGGTGAATCGACCGCCAAAAGGATTCGCGCCATGCGCCCGGTGTCGGTCAGGTCGGGTAACAGCCGATACGTTTGCGCCGGGCGGATGCTTCCGTCGGAAAGGGTGACTTCGGCGACGTAAGGTGTTTTTCCAAGCATTGGAAGCGGTTCAAGGGCGCTGAGGGGAACCGACGCACGGATGAAGTAACGGTCGGTTGCGGCGAGTTCGATCAGCGTTTTTGAGGATTGCGCATAGTCGCCGACATCGGCATCGGTGGAAACAATCACGGCATCGAACGGCGCGCGAATCTTCGTGCGCTCCAGATCTAGCGCGGCACGCTCCACGGTTAGTTCGGCGCTTTTCACAGCGGCTTCGGCAGATTGGAGTTGCGGTGTGCGCAAAATCAAATCGCGATAGCTGTCGGATTCGTCGGAACCCATCAGTTTAAGTTCGTTGCGAACGACATCTTGTTGTCCCTCTTCAATGCGCAGGTTGCTTTGAGCAGTCAGCAGGCTTACTTCGGCCTGGGCGAGTGCCAACTGATAGTTGGCCGCTTCGATTTCGATCAGCAGATCCCCTTTTTTCACGTGTTCGCCCTCGACCAGGTTGTCGGCAACGGCAACAATGCGTCCGACAACTTCCGCTTGAAGGGCGGCGGATTGATCAGCAATCACCGTGCCTAGGCAATCAACACGAAGAGATCGATCCGAGCAGTTCAGGGGCATGGTTTCTACGACGGGAACCATCGAAGACATGGACCGACGGCGCTGAGCCTCGGGTTGGGTTTTAATAAAAATAATCGCGCCGATGATCCCGCTGGTGAGCAGAATAATTCCGATTGTGATCGGGGTGAGTCGTTTGATTGTATTGTTCATTATTTTTCCTCCAGAATAAATGTCCAGTCGCCCCCAAGGGAGCGGTAAAGTTGAATGCGGTCGGCCAGCAGGTCTGCATGAGCCTGAAGACAAGTCATCTCCAACGATTCGCGCGCGACGATTGCGGTCAGGGTATCAATATAGGGTAGGATGCCGCGCTGGTAGCGGTTGATGGATTCGGTTTCGCTTTTCTGCGCTGCGGTGTGTTGCCTGCCGAGCGCCTCCACGTAGTCGGTCTGTTGCATTTCATCGCTGAGTGCATCTTCGACTTCCTGAATGGCTTCGAGTACCGCGAGGCGATAGGCTGCGATTTTTTCGCGAGAAACCGCCAACGTGCGATCCACCTCCGCCTTGCGCGATCCGCCATCGAGTAGCGGCGCGATCATGCTAGCGGCGAGATTGGATGCCCAGTCGTCGAACAAGTCATCGATTTTTTCGTCGCTTGAATAGACGGATCCGCTCAGCGAGACCGTGGGGAGTCGTGCGGCTCGGGCTGCGCCCACCGTCCAGTCAGCAGACTCTAAATCGAGTCGGGTTGCCTGTACATCGGGACGATTTTCGAGAAGGACGACGGGCAAGCCAGCGGTCGGTTGCGGTGGGAGCGCCGGAAGCGCTTCGGGCACCAGGTGCAAATCCGTGCCGGGGATCTGTCCGGTTAGCACGGCGATTTCATTGACAGAGGCGTTGATCAACGCGCGGACTGGTGGCAACTTGGCTTCGGCCGCGGCGACCTGTTGGCGCTGTTGCAAGAGGTCTAGAGTCGTGGCCTGCCCGGTTTTATAGCGGAGCTCCAGTGCGGAGAGCTTCTTGCGGCTCGACTCCAGTTGACTCTCATACAGCGAGAGGGTCTCGCTTTGAGCCAGCCACGTAAAATAGCGATTGGCTAATTCGGCGGAGAGCGACATGGCGGCAGTCTGCAGGTCAAATTTAGAGGCTGTCCACGTGGCCAGCGCAGCTTTTTCCGTCGACTTGAGTCGGCCCCATAGATCCAGTTCATAGCTCGCATACAGTCCGGCGGAGCTGGCGGCGGTGGTGGAGTGGTTCGCGCCGTCGGGCATGTAATGCGTGGACGATGCGCTCGCTTTGGCATCGAGCTGAATTTTTCCGGCGGCGCCACTTTTACGGGCGGAGGCTTCGGCTTGATCCAGCCGAGCTGCCGCCTGTTCGAGCGTCAGGTTGTTGGCGAAGGCTTTATCCATCAAACGGTTGAGCTGTGTGGAATGAAAGCTCGTCCACCAATGGGTTTGAACCGCGTTGGTTCCGGAGTGGCCGACAAACTGTTCCGGGGTTTGGGCGGCCACCATATTTTTGCGGTCGGGCTCCAGCGTTGTGCAGGAGGAGAACAGGGCCGCGACCGCAGCAATGAGACCGACCCGGCCGATTCGAATCCTTATTTTCATGATCAACTCCTTCTTTAATCATTTGTTCGCAAGCCCCATTGCCTGCTTCGATGAACAGATAACTCCTTCTCTATTACAGGTCGAACACAGGAAAATTACAAAATGGTCATTTTGTGATCCTTGGAGGAGCTCCCCGGAAATGATAGGTTTTGCTCATGAACATTCTGGTCGTCGAAGATGAAAAAAAGTTGGCCCAATTCACCGCCAAAGGTCTCGAAGAACATGGATTTGTCGTCACCGTTCTGCATAACGGCGACGAAGCGTATACCTTGGCCTGCGTCGAACCATTCGATCTGATCGTGCTCGACATCATGTTGCCCGGCCGCGATGGACTCAGCATTCTCAAAAACCTGCGCGCCCAAAAAAACACGATTCCTGTCATCCTGGTCACCGCGCGGTCCGAAGCGGCCGAACGTGTGGAGGGGCTCCGGTTGGGCGCGGATGACTATATCGCCAAGCCGTTCTTCATGGACGAGCTGATTGCGCGCGTCCAGACCGTTTTACGGCGGACCTCCGGTGAGCAGTTGAGCATCCTGCGGGCAGAAAACCTTAGCGTGAACCTGATGACACGGGAAGTGACCTGCGACGGAAACCAGTTGACACTTGCCCCCCGGGAATTTGCTCTAATGGAATACCTCATTCGTTCGCCCGGACGTGTTTTTACGCGCTCGCAAATTCTCGAACACGTCTGGGGCTGCAGCTTTGACCCGGGCACCAACGTGGTGGATGTTTGCGTCCAGCGTTTGCGAATCAAGATCGATAAAGGAAGATCCGAATCGTTCATTGAGGCCATCCGGGGAGTGGGCTATCGATTCCGAAAGATGGAGATCCGCTGATGTTTCGCTCCTTTCGCATCAAAATCAGTCTGCTGAGCCTCTGCATCTCGGGGTTGATGCTTTTGGCCTTTGGATTCTTCGCCGTATCGGCGTTGAACCGCCTTGGAATTGACCGAATTGACCGTGAATTACGCGCCTTGGCCGACACGCAGGTCCGCAAAGAAAAATCACCGCTCCATTGGAAACGATTCAGCGAATCGTTCCGTGATATGTACGGCATGGCCGAATCCAAGCAATTTGTCGTCAAGGCAACGCAAGCGGGCGACATCCTGCACATCACCGAGGATTGGCCGGACGACTTGCCGCAAGATGCGTTACCCCTTCAGACCCAACCCGTTCCTCCTCAATCATCCTTGCCGCAGGATTTGTATTGGGACGAGACGAGGCCGCAACGCATGGATTCCGATGGCAACCCCATGAATCCGCCCCGACGAATGACCGTTTGCGAGCCGGCTTATGCCACGCTACAGGGCGCGGGCGAGAGCTGGCGAGCCATCACCATGGCCAACGAAGAGGTGACGCTCAGCATCGCAATCAACCTCAAAGGGTTACGCACCGAAATCAGTCACTTTCGTAACACCCTCTTGATTGGCGTCCCGCTAGGACTCCTGCTTTTGGCTGCCAGCGGATGGCTTATCGGGCACCTTGCGCTGCGCCCAGTCGACCGAATCGCCCGAACGGCAAAAGATATGACGGCACATCGTCTGGATGCGCGCATCTCCACTGAAAACGTCGATGAAGAATTTCGACGACTGATCGATGTCATCAACGGCATGCTGGAACGGTTGGACCGGAGCTTTCATCAAGCCACCCGCTTCAGTGCCGATGCGGCTCACGAACTCAAGACGCCATTGGCAATCCTGCAAGCCCAACTCGAACGCTCACTGCAGCGGGCAGCAGATGCCAGTTCCGAGCAACTTGAATATGCCGGGCAGCTCGACGAAGTACAACGGCTGAAGGTGATTCTACAAAAGCTGTTTTTACTCTCCTTAACCGATGCGGGACAACTGCCGCTCAACGTGGCTGCAATCAACCTCGCAGAACTAGCTCGTTCTGCCGCCGCTGATGTTGAAATCCTAGCCCCTGATCGGACCCTGACGGTTGATGCTCCGACCGAACTGATCGCACACGGCGACGCGCATCTCATTAATCAGATTCTTGAAAATCTAATTTCCAACGCCGTCAAATTTGGAGAGGAAAATGGCTGGATAAAAATAGAAGTCGCTGAGTCGAATGAGAGCGCTGTCCTGACCGTAGCCAACAGCGGACTTCCGATTCCCAAAGAGGACCAAGATAAAATATTTGAACGGTTCTATCGAGGCGACCCAGCCCGTAGCCGCCAAACCGAAGGCACCGGACTCGGTCTGAGTCTCGCCCGCGAAATTGCAAGAGCGCACGGTGGAGACCTAACCCTGGAGCAAAGCGATGGGAACCTGACGCGCTTTGTACTTATGATACCTCGACTTCGATAAGTACCGAGCAATTCCAATCCGGACACTTTAATTTACAGTTCACCCCCAGGGCTTATTATCCATAAACCCGTCAAAAAAAGTTTACATTCGATCTAAAAACATCGATATTCGGCCCTTGTTTTTCTGCGGCAAGGGGCGAAGACCCTGACCCAAGGCGAATGGAAGTTTTTAATGAAGGCAGTCCGCACCAGCGAACCGCCGGGATTAACGCTCCGCCGCAGAAATGCCGCGGGGCGTTTTTTATTTAAGGAGACGGGAATATGGAAAAGAGACTGGGATTTATCGGAATTATTATCGAGCAGCGCGAAAACAACGCGTCGGCCGTGAATGAACTGCTTGGCGAATACGGCAAGCTGGTCGTGGCACGCATGGGCGTCCCCTACGAAAAGCGTGCCTGCTCGGCCATCACCCTAATTATCGACGCCTCCACTGATGAGCTCGGCGTTCTCACTGGAAAGCTCGGCGGCCTACCCGGCGTATCTGTTAAATCAATGCTTTCAAAAAAAGGATCAAAATAATGAAGCGTGTCATTCTGTTCAGTCTCATCGTTCCACTGGGCCTTCTGGCTGAAACCAATATTCCAAAAATTATTATCTCAGCGCGCGGGTACGCCTCACCAGTTTCAAAAACGCCGGGCGGCACCGGAATCGTCGAAAAACAAACGATTTTCAAAACCCAGCCGATCAGCATTCCAAACCTTGGGAAAAACCTGTCCGGTGTCACAAAAAACTCCGACGGCGCATGGGGTTCGGACATCAATATCCGGGGCTTAAGCCGCGACTCGGTCGTTGTGCTGGTTGACGGCGCGCGCGTCGAAAGCGCCAACGGCATTAACGCCCGCCTTGGACTGATCGACCCGTCCACCGTGGAACGCATCGAAGTGCTCAAGGGACCGGTCAGTTCGCTCTACGGCTCCGGCAGCATCGGCGGCGTAGTCAACATCATCACCAAAGGCGCGAGTTTCCAAAGTTCGGAAAAAACGAGCTTCGGGTTTTCCAATGTTTGGAAAAGCAATCCGGAAGGGTTTGCCGTTTCCGGCTGGGGCAGCTGGGCCAACAGCAATAATTATCTTTATGCGGGTCAGACCTATCGTGACTTTAACAGCTACGAAGACGGCCGCGGCGACACCCTAGAAAACAGCCAGTTTCGCGACCGGCAAACCACCGTCAAAGCCGGACACCGCTTCAACGATGCCCACACCCTCGAGGCGCAGTTCCAGTATTACGAAGGCGAAAACATCGGCATTCCCGCCGGCAGTAGCACCCTGCCCGCCGCCGGTCAATGGGTCACCTACCCCGTCACCCGCCGCGGTCTCTTCGACCTCACCCACACCTGGCTTCCGAACAGTGATGCCTGGGAGGAATCCAAACTGAACCTCTTCTACCAGTTCAACCACCGCCGCGTGGTGATCGACCATTTCCCCGCCACGATGCCGATCTCAGAAATCCAGCCGGGCGCCGACCACAATACGATCGGCGGCCACTGGCAAAACCGCTTCCAGTTTGACGATCACACGCTGGTCGCCGGGCTCGACATCTGGCGCAGAACCTATGAAGGCTGGCGCCGCCGCTACTTGAAAAACGGAACCGTCCTGTCCGACAAACCGCTGCCCGACAGCTCCTTTCTGTCTGCTGGCGGATTTGCCGAAGACAGCTGGGCGGTTTCCGACCGGCTGACCCTCAGCGCCGGCGCACGCGCCGACTGGATCGAGGTGCACAACGACTCCGTCGCCGGAACTTGGACCGAACAGACCGAAAACGACATCAGCTGGAACGCCCACCTCGGCGCCACCTATGCCCTGAGCGAAAATCTAAGCGCCAAGGGAATCGTCGCGCGCGGCTACCGCGCCGCCACACTGGAAGAACGCTATTCCTTCATCAGCCTCGGCGGCGGGGCAAACCTCTACGGCGACCCGACCCTCAACCCCGAAGAATCGCTCTTCACCGAATGGGGGCTGGACTGGAATAGCGAAAACCTCAGTGCCTCAGTTTCCGCCTTCTATAACAAACTGGATAACATGATTATCATCGAAGACATCGGCGCGGGCCCCGACCGCCAATACGCCAACGTCAGCGAAGCCGCCATCTTCGGCGTCGAAACTGAAGCGGAATGGTATTTTTCCAACCATTGGAAACTATTCGGAAACCTCAGCGTTCTAAACGGCCGCGATAAAACCGCCGGCGATGACCTGCCGAATATCGCCCCGTTCAACGGACTGCTCGGCCTGCGTGGCGAACACCCCGACGGATTTTGGGGAACCATTGAAACCGAATTCGCGGCCAAACAGGACCAGACCCCGTCCGGCACCGACGAGGCGGCCGCGTGGCAAACCGTCAACCTGAGAATCGGCTACGACTTTGAAACCGGCCGCGCAAAGCACACCGTGTACATCGGCGTCGAAAACCTCTTCGACGAACAATACAACAACTATCTCTCCAGCGACCGCAGCGGAAGTGTTGTCCTCCATGAACCCGGACGCTCCTTCACCGCCGCTTGGAAAACGGAGTTTTAAGAAGAAGAACTGCCCACAAATCACACGAATAACCACGAATAACCACGAATTTTAGACTTAGGCAGGCCGGAGGCCTGCGATACGTATCGCAGCCGTCCCGGCTGCCCTGAAAATCTCCATTCGTGATCATTCGTGAAGATTCGTGGGAGGAATCTCTCCCTCCGAAAACCTTTCTGATTAAATGTCTATGTCATTCCGCCTGTCCGCCATAGCTTGTAAAAGCGAAGGTGGATGGTTAAATTCCCGCTTATATGAAACTTCACTTTATCGGAATCGGCGGATGCGGGATGAACGGGGTGGCGCAGTTGGCCGCGCACGCCGGATATCAGATTTCCGGATCCGACCGCACGACCAACATAATTAGCCCCATTGTAGGACAGGCTTCTCTGTACTCAGAGAGCCTGTGCTCTTCAGGCGACAAGAACAACACACGCTCCCGAATACGGGAAGCGCGTCCTACACAACCAAATGTTCCTGATATCTTCCAAGCATTGGAAAAACAGGGAATCACGATTGTCCCCCAGGACGGATCGGGCATCACGGAAGAAACCGACTTCGTGGTCTACAGCACCGCCATCGAACAGGGAAACCCTGATCTTGAGAAGGCAAAGGAACTGGGCATCCCGCTCCTGCACCGCGCGGAAATGCTGGCGAAGCTCTGCGAGGGCAAAGAAGTGATCGCCGTCGCCGGAACCGCCGGTAAGTCCACCGTCACCGGCCTGCTCGGCCACATTTTCCAATGTTTGGAAAAAGACCCGACTGTCTACTGCGGCGCGCCCATCCTGAACTGGAAACAGCCGTCCTTCATTGTAGGACAAGCTTCTCCGTACCCGGAGAGCTTGTGTACAGGCAAACAAGACACACGCTCCCGAATATGGGAAGCGTGTCCTACAACAGAAATGAGTATGCAGACAGAAAACGTCCGCTTCGGTTCAGAAAACGGGCCGTGGATCATTGAAGCCGACGAGAGCGATAAGTCCTTTCTCCATTTTCACCCGAACCACGCCGTCATCACCAATATCGCGGAGGATCACTTTGAGCTTTCCGAGTTAAAAAAATTGTTCGCTCAATTCGAATCGCAGGTTTCCGGCACGGTTATCAAGAAGGCGGAGTCATTTGATGCACCTAGTTCATTGATCGGCAAACACAACGTTGAAAACATCAACAATGCGCTGACGCTGTGCAAAGCTCTAGGGCTCGACATTTCAAAATGCAGCGAGGCGGTTGCCACCTTTAAAGGGATTGAACGGCGATTGGAGCGGATCGGCGAAAACGTGATCGATGACTTTGCGCACAGCCCGATTAAAATCGCGGCGGCGCTCGAAGCGGTTTCCGGTGAGTTTGAAACCTTCAACGTCGTCTGGCGTCCGCACGGTTTCACCCCATTAGCCCAAGGGCTAGACGGATTCATCAAGGCCTTCTCCTCTGGAAGGGCGCAATGCGCCTTCATTCTACCGGTGTATTACGCAGGCGGGACGGTGGAGAAGAAAATCACTTCGAAGCAGTTTGTCGAGCGGTTGCGAGCGGCGGGCGTACCGGCGGAATTTGTCAAAGATTTCCAAACATTGGAAACAAACCTGCTCGCAGATCCCTTGCCCGTGCTGATCATGGGCGCCCGCGATCCGGGACTACCGATCTTTGCCAGAAAATTGGCATCTAAACTAAAAGAGATTTAGCCACAAAAAATACAAAAAATAACAAAATAGAACCCACTCCCCTTTTCGTGTCTTTTTGTGTTTTTCGTGGCCATTGAACTCCCTGCAGGCTTGCCTCAAAGCTCTGCAAAGTTTAGATTGCCCGCCCTTTTTAACCGGAGAACCGAATGATTAAAGCAGCTGATTTAAAAAGATCACACGTCATCGATATTGATGGCATCCCGCATACCATTGAAAATATCGCCCAGAGCGCGCCAACCGCTCGCGGCGGCAACACCATCTACCGCGTTCGGTTCCGCAATGTGGCCACCAAAGCCAAGGTCGACAAAAGTTACAAAGGCGGCGATGCGCTGCAGGAAGCCGACTTCGACACCGCCGAAGTGCAGTATCTTTATAAAAAAGGTGACCGCTACACCTTTATGGATCTGGAAAGCTACAATCAGTTCGAGCTGATGGAAGATGATATTGAGGATGTAAAGCCCTTCCTGATCGAGGACATGGAAGGAATTATCGCCCTGATGTCCGACGACAAGGTTCTCGGCATCCGCATGCCCTCCACGTTAGAAATGAAAATCGAAGAGTGCCCGCCGTCCATGAAAGGCGCCTCAGCTACTTCGCGCACCAAACCGGCCACACTGACCACCGGCCTGATCGTTCAGGTGCCGGAATACATTGCGCCGGGCGATGTCATTAAAGTCGATACGGAAGAACGCCGTTACCTTTCGCGAGCATAGCTCGCAGTTATCAGAAAACAGTTATTTGTTATCAGGAAGGAGTGTGTTGTCAGAGGAAAATGTTGTCGGGAGAGTACTGATAACTGTTAACCATTAACTGATAACCAAACATCCCATGTTCAAAATCTACAACACCATGTCCCGCTCGCTGGAGGAGCTGGTTCCGCTGGAGGACAATCACGTTCGCCTCTACACCTGCGGGCCGACGGTCTACAACTACGCGCACATCGGCAACTACCGCGCCTACATGTTCGAAGACCTCTTGCGCCGCTGGATTCAGTATAAAGGTTTCGAAGTCACTCAGGTGCAGAACCTCACCGACGTGGACGACAAAACCATCCGCGGCTCGCGCGAAAGCGGCAAAGCCCTGCGCGACTTCACGCAGACCTACAAGAATGCCTTCTTCGAAGATCTCAAGGTTCTCAACATTGAACCGGCCGAGCACTATCCCGCCGCGACCGACTGCATCCCCGAAATGATTGCACTGATCGAAAAGCTGTTCGAAAAAGGCCTCGCCTACAAATCGGACGACGGCTCCGTCTACTTCCCGATCGACAAGTTTCCAGCCTATGGAAAACTCGCGCGGCTCGACCGCGAAGGAATGCGTGCCGGCGCACGCGTCGATCAGGATGAGTACGACAAAGATAACGCCGCCGACTTCGCCCTTTGGAAAGGAACCGTCGAAGAAGACGGCGATGTCGTCTGGGATTCCCCGTGGGGCAAAGGCCGTCCCGGCTGGCATATCGAGTGCTCCGCCATGAGCGAAAAATATCTCGGCAAAAGCTTCGACCTGCACACCGGTGGTGTCGACAACATTTTTCCCCACCACGAAGACGAAATCGCCCAGAGCGAAGGCGCCAACGGCTGCCTATATTCCAAATACTGGATGCACTGCGCCCATCTTCAGGTCGAAGGAAAAAAGATGTCTAAATCCGAAGGCAACTTTTTCACTCTGCGCGAGATCCTCGACAAAGGCTACACGGGCCGCGAAATCCGCTATGAGCTGATCGGCACTCACTACCGCCAGAGCCTCAACTTTACCTTCAGCTCGCTCAACGCCAACCGCGCCGCCCTCGCCCGCCTCGACGAATTTTACGCCAAGCTGCAGGAATGCATCGGCGATGAACTTGTAGGACAGGCTTCTCTGTACCCAGAGAGCCTGTGCTCTTCAACCGAACAGGACAACACACGCTCCCAGATACGGGAAGCGTGTCCTACAATAAAAGACCTACCTAAATGGGCCGTTGAAATGGAAAAACGTTTCTCTTCTGCACTCGATGACGACCTCAACATTGCTGGAGGACTCGGCGCTCTGTTCGACGGCGTCCATTCAGGGAACAAGGAATTTCCGATGGATCCCAAAGAAGCCGTCGCGGTTTCCAACCTTTGGAAAAAACTCGACACCGTTCTCGGCTTCCTCGAACCGCCGAAAGAAGACGTTCCGGCAGAGCTGGTCGAAATGGCCGAAGCACGCGTTGCCGCCAAAGCGAACAAAGACTGGACCGAGGCCGACCGCCTGCGCGACGCTGTCGCCGCCGCCGGATGGACCATCCAAGACACCCCCTCCGGCCCGAAACTGAAGAAGCTTTAACCGTTACAAGGCCCAAGACCGAGTCGCAAGGCAATTACCAAAGGCTTTACTCACAATTCTTGAAGAGCTTCACGATCAACATCCCTGCGACATAACGGCCTACTACATTGATCGCATAAAATCGCACCGCCAGAAGTAACACCGCCTACGATTGAGAACCGTATTCCTCAGAATCTTCTGCAACGGCGAGATGGGAACGGGGTGAGCAATCACCAAAACCCATGAGTAGTCCTTCGACGCTAATGTCCTCGTCGAGACTGTCCCAATGGATTCCAATGCCGCCGCCGCTCAGGGTGTAGTTACGCCGGTCTTTTATGACGGCATGGAGCAGGCGCGGAAAATAAGCCAACGGAACGCTGAGCTTGCGCCCGTCTTTCAACTCGACCGTCATATCGGTGTCATTGAACAAAACCCGCTCTGCTCTCGGTTCAGATGTTAAAATATTCATCCCACGCCCTCCGGAATTCTTCTGCATGCTCTTCAACTACCACCATCAACCGTCCGATCTCGGATGAAGTCATATCATAACTCATTGCCAGCTTCACGTCCGGTTCCAACCAAAACTTAGCCAACTTCTCCCCTTTTCGGATATGGATATGCCGTGGCTCACGAGGCAACCCCTCATTCGAGAAGAAGAAAAACCGGTGTCCGTTCCATGTAAAAACCGTCGGCATGAGAGGATTATTACCGAATCAACAAATGTGTCAACTAAACAGAACCGGCCCGAAGCTGAAGAAGAATTAAGTCAAACCACGGAATACACAGAAGACACGGAAACAAGAGAACACCCTTCCGTGTATTCTGTGTATTCCGTGGTTAATTTTTAGTTTTTCCGTATTCGTCAGGCTCTTCGGCGACGGCGAGGTGTTTGTCTTTGGCGAAGATGGCCCGGCGTTCCATAGCGACATCGCGGGCAAGATACATTTTTATGAGGCTCTGATACGGCACATCCATTTTATTGGCCAGCACTTTGAGGTCATCAATCAACGCTTCCGGAAGGCGAATAGAAATGGATTTCGTCGTCGGCTTGAGATTGGGGAAAGTCACCCGTCTCGCCGTAGAAAGATCAAAATAATCCAATGAGGAATGAGTTGCCCAGAAATCACGTTCCTCGTCCTCATTTTTAAACTTCGGAATCTGCTTCGATTTGGTCTTCATAAAATTGCCTCTCTTTCCTGTGCATATCACGGGCTGAAATCACACGATGCCTTCTTTCCCGCACGGTAAAAATGACATGCAGTCTGCGTCCGTCATTCGTCATGCCATACGCCGCATACCGCTGTTCTTCTTTTGAATGTTTGTGATCCTCTAAAATGATCAGCGGCTGATTTAAAAAGATCTCTTCGCATTCTCCGTTGGACACTTTGTGCTTCAGCCGGCTTTTGTCGCGATTCCCCTCGTCCCATTCAAAACCATCTAACTGACTGGATCCGTTCTGCATAACCAAAATGTATACCTGTGACATATACATATCAAGAGTTAGTTTAACCACTAATTCACACTACTGGACACTCATTGAGAGATGCTTGATTAGTGAAAATCAGTGAACATGAGTGGTTTGAACATCTGCTGTTCTTTTTTCGCCTGCACTGAGCTTGTCGAAGGGAGTTAACACCTCTAATCTCTTCCCCCTATGCGAGGCAAATTTATTACTCTGGAAGGGCCGGAAGGCTCAGGGAAATCGACGCAGGCCAAGATGATGATTCGTCATTTGGCTGAACTCGGTATTGAGGCGATGTACACCCGCGAGCCGGGCGGCACAGATCTCGGTGAAGAGATCCGCAACATTCTTCAGCACAATCAGGCGGGCGAAGCGCCCTGCGAGCGCGCCGAATTGCTTCTGTTTGAGGCCAGTCGCAATCAGCTGGTCGAAAAAGTGATCCGCCCCGCCCTCGAAAAAGGCACCTGGGTGATCTGCGACCGCTTTATGGACTCCACCACCGCCTATCAGGGTTATGGCCGCGGCCTCTCCGTCGATGACGTGAAATCGATCCATCACTTCACCATCAACGACGTGATTCCCGAGCTGACTCTGCTGCTCGATCTCGAAGTCGAAACCGGCTTTGAACGCATTGCCGAACGCTTCCTTGCGCTGGGCGAATCGGCCGACCGCTTTGAGCAGGAGGAACGCTCCTTCCACGAGCGCGTGCGGCAGGGATACCTCAAACTGGCCCAAGAGGAACCCGACCGTTTCCGCATCGTCGACGCCTCGCAGGAACCTGATGCGGTCTCCGTTGATATTTGGAAGACGATAGAACCGCTGATTGGAAAAGAATAGGCAGAATGATTTATAGGCAGAATAATTTCAGAATGCCCTGTTTCCGAGAGCGAATCATTCTGCCCTCAAATCATTCTGCCTGACTTTTGGATTTATTATGAGTGCAACATCGACTCAATTTGACACCGCCTGGGAAGGCATCGAAAAGAGCTGGAACGCCGGCCAGCTAGCGCATGCCTACCTACTGCAGGGCGCGCCGCACGGCGCGGCGCTTCGCTTTGCCGACAAACTGCTCAACCTGATTTATGACAACCACCCTCAGGTGGCAACCCGAGCCCATCCTGACATCGCCTGGCTGGAACCGCAGAGTAAAAGCCGCCAGATTGTGATCGATCAGGTGCGCGACGATCTGATCCGCCCCTTTTCACAGACCTCCTTTTGCGGCGGCTGGAAAGTCGGCGTGATTCTCTGCGCGGACCGGATGAACACGCAGTCGGCCAACGCCCTGCTCAAAACACTCGAAGAGCCGCCGCCGAAAAGTCTGCTACTGCTAATCACCGACGAGCCGCAAAGCCTACTGCCAACTATCTCTTCGCGCTGTCAGCGCATTTCGCTCACGGTGGCGAACGAGGAAGTTGCCAAGCATTGGAAAGAGCCCCTGCTCGATATTCTGCGCGAACTGCCGCCAGCCAGCGCTCCGCAAGCCAGCCTGCTGACTGGGCGGCTGATTGTTCTGCTCAACGAGCTGAAAAAAGAATTTACCGATGAAGAGTCGGAACGCCTTCCGGAAGATCTGCCGGCCAAAGAAGCCAAGGCTCTGCTCGATGGGCGATCTACCGCTCGTCTGATTGAGGCCCGCGCTGAAATTCTGCGCATGATCCTGCGTTGGCAGCGCGATGTGCTGATGCTGGTGCTGGAGCAGGATACTTTGCACTTCCCGGACGAAAAAGAATCCCTGACTCGTCAGGCGATGGTCTGCACGCGAGCGGAAGCCCTAAAACGGATTGCCGCTGTCGAAGAAGCCGCGCGACGGCTCGACCGCAATTTGCCCGCCGAACTGGTGTT
>Ga0307990_1000305_pt1 | contig 47004 bp, 37 predicted proteins | sample EllFjometagen129_FD_203168 | JGI IMG/M metagenome (GOLD analysis project Ga0307990, IMG submission 203168) | Marine microbial communities from Ellis Fjord, Antarctic Ocean - #129 | ecosystem: Environmental > Aquatic > Marine > Unclassified | place: Southern Ocean | collected 2014-10-08
CGGCAATCTCGACCAATACAAGTCCGTCATCCCCGGCGGCGTTCAAATGCTGATCAAAAAATACGGTTTCAAGGTATGGACGAAGGATTACGAGTCAGTAGCTCCTGCCGACAGCTATATCGCCGCGACAAATAAGCATATGGGAACGGCAAAAACCTTGGATCCGAATGCTCATTATCGCAAAATCGGGCTCAAGGGCTACAAGGCCGGACTTCCTTTCCCGCATCCTAAAACCGGTGTTGAAGTGGCATGGAACTATACTTATTCCTATTCCGGTGACGATGCAAAAAACTGGTTCGGCGTTTATTGGATCAGCGCCAAAACCGGCATTGAACGCTCCGAGGATTGGACCTGGAACTACATTACGCGAGGCTGCTTCCGCACGGACATCGAGCCCATGCCCGATATCCCCGAAGCGCGTGCCAAGCGCATCCAATATTATTCGGTCACGACGGCGCTGTCGCCGCTCGACAAAAAAGGTTTCTCCGCCATGTACACGCGGAAAATCGAACCCAAGGATCAGCAGGGATACATCTACGTTCCGGCTCAGCGAAAATCAACGCGCTTCGCTTTCGGAACACGAGGTGACTCTTGGAACAACACCGACATGCTCTATGAGGATGTGCGCGGATATATGGGTTATCCCGAATGGATGACATGGAAGATCGTCGAGAAAAAGACGATGCTTCTGCCCATGAACGCCGACGTCCCACACGGGAAGGCTAATATCAGCAAGGTTTACGATTTCGACAGAGCGCCCCATTGGAACTTCAAAGCCAAGTGGGAGCCGCGACCCGTATACGTCGTCGAGGCCAAAGCCAAATTCCCGGATTATCCTTATAGCAAGATGGTCTTCTACTTTGATGCGGAGCTATCCTATGTTTGCGTGAAAGATGCTTACGACAAGAAGGGGCAACTCTGGAAAGTTCTTGTCAACGCCTGGAATAAGGCAGACGATCCGCACTCTACGCCGTCGCCCGTCGGCACCTCCCTGGTCGTTGACTTGCAAGCTGAGCACGCGACGGCCTTCGGTTGGCACAAGTCCCTGTCCAATGTGGGCCTGACGCCTGGGGACTTCAGCCTAGCCAATCTCCGCAAGCTCGGGAAGTAATCGCATGAACAAAAGTCGCCTGACAGGGGGCCTCATTCTGAGGCCCTTGATCCTTTGCATCATCGTTTTGCCGTTTATTACGACCTCCCTGGCTTTGGCTTCGGATTTCGACCCGAAGGTCCCCGTCGCCTTTCGTGACCGGCTCTATGATGTTCAGTTTATTTCCGAAACCGAAGCCATCATTATTGGCTATCCGGGTAAGATTTTCAGAAGCGCCGACGGCGGAGAAACTTGGGAACGCATCACCATCGACACAACGGAGCCGCTGTTTTCGCTGCATTTCATCAATGCGAAAACCGGCTGGATCGCCGGAAGAAGCGGTTTGATCTTCATCACGGGAGACGGTGGAAAAACCTGGACGAAGCAGGACAGCGGCGTGAGTGAGCATCTTTTCGGCATTCATTTTTTCAATGAAAAAGTCGGCGTCGCCGTCGGCAACTTCGGCGTCATTGTTAACACTGTTGACGGAGGAAAAACGTGGTCTGGTCAAATCCTCCAGGAGATGTCTTCGGCGACTATATACGCAGTGCAAATGCTCGACGAAAACACTGGCTTTCTGGTGGGTGAGTATCCAATATGGGAAGCGGATTTGGAAGAAGATGTCGAGGCCTCCACTTTGAGTAGTGTTTTCAAAACCTCCGACAGCGGCGTTACATGGGAGCGCGTGGAGGTTCCGACCGAGTCTCACCTTTTTGATCTCGAATTTGTCAGTGCGCTGGAAGGATACGCCGTTGGGACGAAGGGATTGGTGCTCAAGACTCTGGATGGCGGAGTGACCTGGGAAGTTTTCAAAGCGCCGACGCCCTTCCATCTTCTGAGCGTTGAAGCTCATGGCGATACTGTTGTGGCTGTGGGAAACGCGGGGACCGCCGTTTACAAGAAAGGCGGCGAAATCAAAATTCCCCCAACGGGAGCCTATTCCTGGATTGGGTCTGTGAGCTTCAATAAAAAAGGCCGGGGGATTCTCGTGGGCGACCATGGCCTCATCATGCTCTCGGAAGATAAAGGCAATACGTGGACTTGCCTGTCGCCGACATGCAAAGGCGTTGACCAACAAAAAACGAAGTGAAGAATACGAATATGAAACCATCCGAAAAGCAGAAAATCGGGACCTTCTTTATTAAGAATCGAATCCTCGTCGTGGCTGTCGTTTTGATCCTGACGACCTTTTTCGGGATTATGACCACGCGCGTGCACATGAAGACACCGACGATCGACCTGTTTCCGAAAAACCATCCTTATGTTGAAACTTATGCCGAATATCAGGATGTTTTCGGCGGCGCGGACCACGTTGCAATTTCTCTCGAAGTCTTTAAGGGCGATGTATTCAACACAAAGACACTGGAAAAGCTAAGGCGCATAACCAAGGCCATTGAACTTTTGCCTGCGGTGAACAACTACTCTGTTCTGTCGTTAGCGCAGCGCAAAATTAAAATCACCACGGTGGACGAGATCAAAGGCTTTAAGTCCGATCCCGTTATGTGGCCCGACGTCCCGCAAAGCGAAGAGGAACTGAGTGAACTTCGCCGCAAGGTGTACGCCAGCGGTCGCTATCACGGTTCACTGGTTTCTACGGACGACAAGTCGCTGATGGTTTATGCGGGCTTTTTTGAAAAGGGTTTGCAAAGCGCCGGCGACACGATCGAAGAGGTTGTACGCTACATCGCGAGCGTCGAGGGCCAGGAACCGGACGAGGCTGTGGAAATCATGGCAAAGGTTGCTTCCGATCAGAAGTGGTCGATGGACGACACGCTGTTCACCGCGATCCGCAAGATTGCCGTTTCCGAGGAAGATGAGAATCACAAGATTCGTATGATCGGCCGTCCAATCATGCTGGGATGGATCGCGCAGAAGTATCCTCAGCTCGCCTACATTTTCCTTTTGACCGTTCTGGTCATCGTTATCAGCCTGATCCTGTATTTCAAGAATTTCGTGGGCGTCGTCATCCCAATGCTCACTGCGACCTTTTCAGCCATATGGGGCATCGGCTTCCTGGGATTGCTCAACTACTTGGCAGAGGTCAAAGGAATTGACTGGTTCGGACTGGGCGACTACCACTTCAATCCCCTCGTGATTGTTGTGCCGTTCATCATCAGCGCGCGGGCGCTGTCTCATTCTGTGCAGTTGATTGAAAGATACGGCGAAGAATATGAGAAACACGGTGACCGCAAAGAAGCGGCCATCGCAACCTTCGGCGGATTGTCCAAACCGGGAATGCTGTCGATCATCACCGACGCCGCCGGCGTTTTCATCGTAGCCATCACCCCCATCCCGCTGATGCAAAAGCTGGCTATCATGTGCGGTTTCTGGATTCTGTCGATTGTTGTAACCGACCTGATCCTCAACCCGGTCCTGCTGTCCTTCTTCCCGCCGCCTGTATCCAAAAAAGAAGGCCATGCCAAGCATGGGATTCTCAATCGAATCCTGGCCTTCATGGCCCGAGCCAGCACCGAGCGGCATCAGAAGACCATTATGATTGTGACAGTCATTATATTTCTTCTGGGAATCTTCTTCGCACGCAATCTCGTCATCGGCGATGTCCATCCGGGCACGCCCATGCTTTGGCCGAAATCCGAGTACAATATGGACACAGCCGCCATCGGGGAGCGATTCGGAAAGACGGAGCAGATGAGCATTGTCGTTGAAGGTGACAATCGCGACCAGATCAAGGACCCGAAAATACTTCTCACGCTGGAAAAATTTCAGCGCGAACTCGAAGCGATGTCCGAAGTCTCTTTTACCTCCTCGATTTCCGATCTGGTTCCCAAAATCGTCAGCGTCATGCACGCCAGCCACCCGCAATGGGAACTGATACCTGAGAACAGGCGGGACTCCGGGTTCTATCTTGGGTTGTTGTTTTCCGGCGCCGAGCCGGGCGATCTGGACCGTTTCATTGATCGCAGTATGCAAAACGCCAGCCTAACGATTTATCTGCGTGATCATAAGGGAACAACGTTGCGGGCCGTCATCGCCAAAGCCAAGGAGTTTATCGCCGCCAATCCTCTTGAAAACGCGAAATTTCGCCTGGCCGGAAACCTTGGCGGGCTTCTGGCTGCTGTTAACGAGTCCATCGTCTCTTCGGAGGCGCGCGTAACTTTTCTGGCTTTCAGCTTCGTTTTCATTCTTTGTTCCCTGGCGTATCGTTCCTTTTGGGCGGGAGTCTATTTTCTGATTCCCATCACCATTTCCAATTACCTGACCTTCGCCGCGATGGGCGCTCTGGGCATCGGTCTCGATGTCAATGCGCTTCCTGTCGTCGCGCTCGGGGTTGGTCTCGGCGTGGATTACGGATTGTACGTCGTCGGTCGCATCGAGGAAGCCTATGCCCGCACCGGCGACCTCATCAAAGCGACCGGCGAAGCCATGATGACAGCGGGGCGCGCCGTCTTTTTCACCGCAGCCACGATGGTGCTTGGCATCATCTTCTGGGCCTTCAGTTTCCTTCGTTTCCAGGCGGAGATGGGGATACTGCTGGCTTTCTGGATGACCGTCAGCATGCTCGGAGGTCTGATCCTTCTTCCCGCGATGGTCGTGACCTTCAAACCAAAATTTGTTACGCGATCCAGAAACGTTCAAACAAAAGAGGCTTGACAGGAAGCGACCACGCATTACAGCCTTGCAACCATGCGGTCACGCACTTCTCAACATCATATAGACGCCCGGGAAACCGGCTATGCGCGGCGTTCAATTTTATTTGCGCTCGGCCTTATCTCCATCGTCGCAATGGCCGTCGCCTGCGTTCCGAAAGCGCCGCTTGAAGATCCATTCGCTTTAAAACGCGATCAAAAAATCGACCAATGCCTGGTGGCTATCGACGAGGCGCTGGGTTTGTATGAGGTGGAAGAGGCGGATCTGGTTTATCAAAACGCCCGCGCTCGCGTGATGGAACTTATCGATAATCCCTATGCTTCCAGGATTGTCCCCTTATATCGGTACCGCCTGATAAAAGCGGCGCATAGAATTGCCGCGGCCAAAAAAGTCGTGCGGGATATGCCTCGCGTTGTCTTTTACCGAGGCTTTGACAACAAGCTGATCGACATCCCCAAACGGCGATTTGCCATGGGCGATCTTCAAGGGATTTTGCAAACCCTGCCGGCGCATCGCCGCACGCAGATCAACGGGCTCGTGGCATACTACGCAGACCGGGGCGCAGGAAAGTACAAACGTTATCTTAGGCGGCTGGCCAATTACAGAAATCACATCAGCAGCGTTTTCAAAGCTTACGGACTGCCCGAGGAAATGGCGTGCGTGGCGATGATTGAATCCGCCGTCATTCCCACGCAGGTTTCGCCAGCGGGCGCGGCGGGCCTTTGGCAGTTCATTCCGGAAACGGCGCGCCGTTACGGGCTTGTCGTCAATGAAGTCGTTGATCAGCGCTTCGATCCTTTCCTGCAGACCTATGCCGCCGCAGCTTATCTGCGGGATCTTCTGGAGAAGTTCGGAGGCCGTTTCGAGGAGGCTCTGGCGGGCTACAACTGCGGTGAGAATTACGTCGCCGATCTTATGGCCGATTCCGATGTTCATTCCCTTTGGCAGATTGCCCGGCGAGGCGAACCCGGCGTGCAGGGCTATACCCTTCCTCGTGAAACCTACGACTACGTGGCGCACTTTTTCGCCGTCGCGCTGATCTATCAGAACATGCGGCGCTATGGTTTTTTTATGCCTCCCGCCAAAGACGATCCTTTTTGGCTTGTTGAAATCGACGGCGGGATCGAGCTTTCGGATTTTTCGAACGATCTCGATCTTGACCCCTCTGTCATTGCCGTTATGAATCCGAGCCTGGTCTTCGGCAGAACTTTAGACGCCGCCAGGACCAAGGTCAGGCTTCCTGCCGGACCGATCGACGAGTATATTGACGCGATGCGCGACGCGGGGCGGTACCGCCTGTCATGTATATACAGGCACAAAATTACTGATTATCAATCGCCGCGTGCGATTGCCGACGATTACGGCGTTTCTTTAGCGCGGATTGTCGCCTTTAATGATCTCAGGCTTGGACTAAGATTGCCCAAGGGCGTTATGATCGAAATTCCGGCGAGGCTGGGCGGCGCGAAGGCCAAAGACGCCTCCACGCGAAACATTGCCTGGTGGAAGGCCAGGAATAAGGAGTAACAAACATTATGCGGTTTGAAATATTGAAAGTGCGCGTCCTGGTTGGCTTTATTTTGTTATTGTTATTTATTCCGAGTGCGGGCGCTGACGAGTTTCTGCCGCCGCTGGTTGGCGGGCATCGCGGTTCGGGAACAAACGCGCCTTTCAATCCTTTTCCGGAAAATACGATTCCAAGTTTTGTTCAGGCATTCGAAGACGGCGCGGATTTGGTGGAACTTGACGTGCTATTAACGGCTGATGACGGGATCGTCGTCATTCACGACGGAACATTGGACAGGACCACCGATTGCGTCGGTCGCGTTCTGGATTTCACGCTGGCCGAAATTCAGGCTTGCGATGCGGCTTTCGGCACGCCGATGGAAGGTATGGGCGTGCAGGTTCCGACTTTGGCGCAGGTTTACGAAGCCCTTCCGGCGGATGCGGTCGTGAACGTGGAGATCAAAAGCGACCAGGTCGGTGAACTGGGAGCGCAGTATATCGCCACGATCATTGCTGATGAGATCACCTTACTTGATGTCGCTGAGCGAACGATCATTTCCAGCTTTCACGACGGAATACTTATCGAAACGGAAAATTACGATCCGGAAATGACGACGGCGTTTTTGACCAGCGCGCTTATTACCAATCCACTCATGGATGAAGCGTCGGAAAATGGCTTCGATGGCTTCCATCCGCACTACACGGGTCTTCTTCTCGGCGACGTGGAATACGCGCATTCGCTGGGGCTTTTCGTCAATGTTTGGACATGCAATTTCGCGCCTTTCATGCATTACATCATGGACGAGGGCGTGGACGCCATTCTGACAGACTACATAAACGTATTGGTTGAAGCTGTCGAAACGCATGGCGACGAACAAGACGATGACGCGGACGATGATGTGGACGATGACGCAGATGACGACGTGGACGACGACGCGGACGATGATGCGGACGATGATGCGGACGATGATGACGCCAATGATGATGTGGATGACGATCTTGACGATGACAACCAGACCCCGGAATCTTCCGACGATTCGGATGATGATGACAAGGGGCAATGCTGCGGGTGAAAAATGGATTATCAATACCTTGAGATCAAAAAAAGCGGACGGATAATCACTGTTCGGCTGAACCGGCCTGAATCAAGAAACGCCCTGAGTACCGATCTGATGAAGGAACTGCACGACCTGGCGCTGGCTCTTCGCGACGATCTTGCCGCGAGCGTTGTCGTATTAACCGGCGGCGAAAAGTTCTTTACAGCCGGCGTTGATCTTAAAGACCCAAAGCTCACGCAGATAATGCAGCAGCCTGTATCCGTTCGGCGGCGTCTTTTTGAAATGGGACCGCGTATGTGCGCCGCGTGGGAGGATTTGCCGCAGATCACTATCGCCGCCATCGAAGGCTTTTGCCTGGGCGGCGGCGTATCGCTGACGGCGTCTTTGGATTTTCGGATCATGGCCTCCGACGCCGTCATTCGCATTCCTGAAATTGGCCTGGGAATGAATTATAGCTGGGGTACGATGGCGCGTCTCTATGCTCTCGTCGGACCGGCCTGGACCAGAAAATGGGTGCTGATGTCCGAGGCGGCGTCCGGCAAAGAGGCTGCCGAAGCGGGTTTCGCGCAGTGGACAACGGATTCCGGCGCCGCGCTGCAAAAAGCTCTGGAGATTGCGGAGAAAATCGCCGCCAAACCGCAAGCTCCGGTATTCATGACCAAGCAGGCCATCAATGCCATTGGAAAGATGCATCAACCTCCCGTGCATATGGACACGGACCAGTTCGCCCTATCGCTTTTATCCGAGGATTTTAACGAGGGAATCGCAGCCTTTTTTGAAAAGCGGAAACCAAACTTCAACAAGGATTTGCCCGAGGCTGAGGAAGTATGAAGTATGAGTTTTGAAGTATGAAGTTAGGAGCCGGAGTTTAGGAGTTGGAAGTCAGAATCCAGAAGTTAGAAGCAATCTCTTGCTCAAAAATAAGCCCCGCATCGGGGCGAAAGCATGTGGCTCGGTGCGCAAGCGCCGGGTCCAGGTCACATCATCAATTTATACGAAGCCCTCCTAAGAGGGCGACAGATAAAACGAGTATTCGGTAAATTCCCGTGCTCATTTCATGGGCGCTTTTGCAAGGCTAGGAATCTTCATTTTTTCTTCGGCGTGGCCTTTTTATCAACCTGGTCATCGTAAGCGTCCGCGGGCTTGATGGCGTCGGCGCCGAACTTGTCGCGGATGGCGTCCATAGCCAAATATATCGAGCGTGTCTTTTCCTTTTTCGGAATATCGAAGAGGCCAAGCTGCGTGCCGGATTCGCGGCCAAAGTCTGAAAGTCTCACGCCGATAAGGCGCACTGGTCTGCCGGTATAAGCGCTCTGTTGATAAAGATTCCAGGCGCTTTTGAAAATTACGTCATCCGCATCAGTCGATTCTTCCAGTGTTTTCGCACATGTATGCGTCTCGAATCCATCCAGGCGGATTTTTAAATTTACGCATCGACCGCTGCGCCCTTCTTTACGCAATTGCCTGCCGATATCGCCGGACAGTTTCAGCAATACATGGCGCAGCTTTTCCGGATTTTTTTCGTCCACTCCGAAAGTTCGCTCTTTGGATATGGACTTGCGGCCCTCCCGCTTTTCCACAATGTCAGATGAGATGCCGTGGCTTTTTCGATTTAAGGACTCGCCGCCGTTTTTCCCAAAATGACGCACAAGCTTTTCCAATGGCGTCGCCGCCAATTGCCCGATGCTTTTGATGCCCAGCTTCGCCAGCGTTCGGTTCGTGACTTTGCCGATTCCCGGAATTCTACCGACTTCCAGAGGCGCCAGGAAATCGGCCACGTCTTCGGGCGTCACGATGGTCAGCCCGTCGGGTTTTTCAATGTCCGATGCGATCTTGGCGATCAGGCGGTTGGGTCCGATGCCAACGGAGCAACTGAGCTTCAGTTCGTCGCGTATTCGTCCTTTCGCCAAAAGCGCCGTTTGCCTGGGCGTCCCGTGGAGCTTTTCGCAGTCGGTAATGTCCAGATAGGCTTCGTCCACGGACGCCATTTGCATGCGTGGCGTGACGCCTTCGAGAATGCTTTTTATCTGTTTGGAAACCTGGGAATATTTGCGGCCTACGGGTGGCAGGAATACGCCGTGCGGGCAGCGTTTGTGAGCCTGCGCGATGGGCATGGCCGAATGAACGCCGAATTTTCTCGCCTCGTACGAAGCCGTGGAAACCACGCCGCGCGATCCGGGCAATGCGCCGATGATGACGGGCTTTCCCATTAGAGACGGGTCGTCGCGCTGCTCGACCGCAGCGAAAAAGGCGTCCATATCAATGTGCATAATTACGCGAGGCAAAACGTTTTCGCTCTATGTCTATAGGTTCTCAGGTACTCGTTAATCCCCTTTTTCATTCTACCTGAATTGAGTGATTGAGTACATAATTATGGAGAATTTCATTATTGTAATCAGCCGCATTTTGTGCCTAAATCAATAGACCAATGATGGAGCGACAAAACAGCGCCGAAATTATTTGATTGCGGGAGCCAAGACGAAGTGGATGACGCAGGTTCATTAAAATCCGACCAGTGTAAATCCTTTTTTCGGGATTCGGACCGATGATCGCTGCCATTGCCATCATCGTTTTTGCCACGCTGGTGATCTCCTTTTTTTGCAGCATCTCCGAAGCAGCCCTATATTCCATTCCCCCCGAGCGCGTGGAGAGCCTGCGCAATTCCGGGTCGCGCGGCGGCAAACTGCTGGCCCGCCTGCGCGATAACGTGGACGAGCCGATATCGGCGATTCTGACCTTAAACACCATTGCCAATACCGTGGGTTCAACGGTGGCCGGCGCGCTGGTCAAGCAGGCTTCGGGGAGTCTGGCCCTGGGCATTTTTTCCGCCATTTTCACGATGGCGATTTTGTTTTGCGCCGAAGTGATACCTAAAACCCTCGGCGTCGCGTATTCGCGCCGTCTGGCGCCGGTCCTGGCTTTTCCCATACGCGGGTTCATTATCGCCCTTTGGCCCCTTGTAAAACTGACGCAACTGGCGACGCGCTTTATCCGGCCGCATTCCATTGCGGACGCGCACACCGAAGAAGATCTGATTTCCGCCGCCCGCCTTTCTTATAAATACGGCAAGATATTGCCCGACGAACTGATGTGGCTGGATAATGTTTTGCATCTGAACGATGTCGGAGCCAAGGATATCATGACGCCCCGGTCCGTTATTTCCTTCGTCAACAGCGACCTGATATTACGTGATGTGAAAAGCAATTTCGCCTCCTGGAATCATAGCCGGATTCCTGTTGTCACGGACGGCAACCTGGATGAACCCGTCGGCATCGTCATGCGTCGCGTGGTTATGGAAGAGATAATCCGCGATCGTCTCGATACAAAAATCGCGGACCTGATGAAACCCGCGCATTTTGTTCCGGAAAGCATGCGTGGCAACACTCTTTTGAATGAATTTATATTGCGTCGTGAGCATCTGTTTTTGGTTGTGGACGAACATGGCGGAACCGAGGGCCTCGTCACGCTGGAGGATGTGATCGAATCACTGCTGGGACAGCAAATCGTTGACGAATTTGACCGCCACGCCGACATGCAGGAATTCGCACGCAAAAAGGCTGTCCAAAGAAAACGCGATTTAAAAATTGAATGAAAAAAACCTGCGTGCGCTGTCTTTTAATTAGCGCATCATTTCCTTTTCGACATGGCTATTGCTCCGCCCGCTTCGCGGGCGGAAAGTCTTATGTTGTTTCTTTTCCCCACAGCTTACGCTGATGGGCTATTGCTTCGCCGCCTGTTTCACAGGCTGATGATGATGCGGCTTTGATCCAACTTGAAATTCTATCTCCTAACTCATAAGTTCCAGCTTCCAAATTCTGTCTCCTGACCTGAAACTTAAGCATTAGTGTTTCATGAGTGATCCGACCGAAGGCCGGGAGTGGGACTTAATTCTAGCTTCTAATCCCCACATTTTTCTTTACGCGGGGCATTTGACTGATTACAATGAGCATTAGGGGGAATTTTGTTATGCAAATGCCCATAAAATTATTTTTAGCGGTTCTGATCGGACTGATTCTGCTTTTGTCTTTTTCTTGCGGCGACGACGATGATGACGCCACTTTGTCGAAGGATGCCGCCGGAGTTGGCGGCGGCGGGGGCGGATGCGACGACGGATGCGACGATGATGCGGCGGACGATGATGCAGCGGACGATGATACAGCGGACGATGACGACACCGCTGAGGACTATCCTGTTGTCGTCCTTGTCTATAAAAGCTATCCGGGGACCGTTGTCGGGTTTGTTGAACTGATGGATACGTACGGCGGATTCGAGTACTTCATGATTCCCGAGTCGAGTGTCACAACAATGGATTTTAGCGATACGGACCTGATCATCGTGACTTCGGATACCACGTGGTCCGATTTGGACGCGGTGGATTTGATCATTGACGCATTGACTGTCCCCGTGCTGGCTCTTGGACAGGGCGGTTTGATTCTTTATGAGAAGGGGGGATTGACGACCGGATGGAATTCCCAGGTAGCAATCTACGATCAAGAGAATGAGGCGATTGTCGAAATGCCCGGCCACAGCATATTTTCCGGTCCCCATAATGTGGAAGTCGAAGATTCACTGGTCGAACTGTTCACGCAATCGGCTGTTCTCTACGCCGTGCCGACCTATCAGTTTTCCGAAAATGTTGACTTGCTGGCCTCGTCGTTCCAGGACAACGAGCATGGCGCGATTCAGCTTGAGCGAAGCCGCTTTATGTCATGGGGTTTCAATTTCGCCGTCGGAAATCTATCAAGCAACGGAGCCAACCTTTTGATGAACTGCATTGACTGGCTTGCCGATTGACGACTTAAAAGTCACGGCCCTTTCATCAGATTGATAAGAGACTCTGCCTGAATCTTCTTGGCGTCCGCTGGACCTGATGACAACAACAAATCCGTGAGATTGCGCGCAATGAGCATGTGGCCGTTTTGATAGGCGCTGCTAATAATGGGGATGACGGCGTCTTCCCAGCCCAGGCCCTGGCGGGCGACGAATGATTGAAAACTGCCAAGAGCCTTTTCGCGGTTGCCGAGTCCGTACCAGGCCTGAGCCTTCGACAGGAAAAATAGATCGAAACCGAGTTTGGAGTCGGCGGCTTCTGAAGCTTTGAGCGCCTTGTCAAATTGGTGCGTCGCCAAAAGAAGATTGACGCGCATAATGTCGCCGGCAGTTCTCGGTGAGGTTCGGGCGTATTTTTCGAAGGCCTCTATGGATTCAGAAGTATTGCCGCTCAAAAATGACCATGCGCAAACAGACAGATGAAGCGTTGATTGTGGTATTTTGTCGCGGTGTTTTTCTATTTCATCACGCAAGATGCGCAAATCCTCAGCAGAATATACGCCTTGTGGTTTCAAAAATTGCGTGGGCTTTTCGCGCTGCAAGAGAATTTGAGATAATTGCACTGCCGCCATGCTGCCGATGCCGGCGAGAGTCTGCGCCAGATCTGTTGTTGCGATGGAGTCCAGCGCCGATTGCGCGCTTTGTTTCGCCCACTTTCTGTCGGCGTTTTTAATCGCTTCACTTTTGTCGTAGGTTTTGCCGCCGGCGTATGTACGTCCCGATTCGGGATCGTAAAGATATACGCTGTGGATGACCAGATCGCCCGCAGATGAATGGATGGAATACAGAATGCGCCCGGCGTCGTGCTGCTGGGTATCCTTATTCAGTATGGACCAATCCTTCAAGGCCAGGGCGATGAGAATTTTTCGCCTTATTTCTTTTTCATCATCAGCGGTGAGTTTGATCGCCTTGTCGATCGAGCACAGCCCACTGCTGATTTCCCGGCTGGCTTTCGTTGTCAAAACGGCGGGCTCCGAATCGATGACCAGGCAAAGAGTTTTGGACTTTGGAGTCTGCGCGTCGGCAAGCGAAAACGTCGTCGTCAATATCAGCAGGATGAGTAGGGTATTGGTTAGAAGTTTTGCGCCATATTGCATTTTTTAGTCCTCGCTCCTTCATTGTCATCCGTTTGAAAATTACAGCACCGCAGGCAAGAACTCAAGAAGATTGCCGCTGCCCGGCAGTATTTGGACGCTAAAACGCCGGTTGCGGTAACGATTCATTTTGTATTACATTGCTATTTAGGGTAAGACCAATGACAGAATAAGGAAATCGGTGTGTATCACGCGAGGCGACGCCGATTCCAAAATGGAATAAGCGATCATGGCAAAAATGCACAGCAAGGGCGACGTTATCGCCGATCGATTCGAGGTTTTGGAATACCTGGGATCGGGCGGCATCGGCGAAGTTTATAAAGTCCGCGAAGGTCAGCAGGAATACGCTCTCAAAGCATTGCTTCCCAGCATCGTTCCCGGATTCGTGGATGTCGAAAAAATCCGATCCAATGCTCCAAAGCCCCTTCCCGGCCACTCGGTCGTTGTTTTTCCCAAAGAGGTTTTTGAAAGCGAAGGTATTCGGTACATTCTCTCCGATTATATTGCGGGCTGGAACCTGCGGACCATTATCGACGGAAGAAAAAAGGACGGCAAAACTCTCGATCTATTGGAAGCGGGTCTTTTTATACATCACCTGCTGAGTCGGATGTCGGCTCTACCGCCGACCATTGTCCACGGGCATCTCAAACCGGAAAACCTGATGTACCTGGATGCGAAGTCGCCGGACGAGTCTTTTACGGATCGTGTATGGATTACCGACATTGGTCTGCACCGCAATCTGGCCTTCTCGAAATACGCTTGGCTACAGCTATCCAAAGGATCGGCCTATAATTACCTTGCACCCGAATACGTGACGCTGGGTGGACGAGTCGACAGAAGATCTGATATTTATTCGATCGGGGCGCTGGCCTACGAACTCATTTCCGGAAAGGCCCCAGGCAAGGAGTATCGCGCCTTGAAGGAAACGGGCTGGGCCGGACCGGGGGAAATCGACGCTGTTCTCGCCAGGTCTTTGTCGCAAACGCCGGAAGAGCGTTTTTCACAGTTCAAAGACTTTCAGGATCAATGGCGCAAAGCTATTCCAGAATTGGATCGCATGATGGACGAATCACCTGCGGTTCTCACATCCGTGGATTTGTTCACAGGTGAAGCTGCGGGAACGCTACGCGTTGACCGCAGTGACTTTGTAGAAATTGACGCCTTTGGCCAAGCCGCTCAACGTGCGGAGGCTGATTTAGTCGCGCCGCGACCTGTCTTGGGAAAACGAGGGGTCGCTCCTGCCGAGCCTTTTCAGATCCCTATGGAGGAAGAAGTCCAGACAGAGGAGCAACCTTCTTCTCGCGCTCCAGTTGAAGAAGAGTGGGTGACTGAAGAGGAAGAAATTCAGCCAAAAAAAGATTTCAAGGAGGCTCCGCATTATCGACAGGCGCACCGTACCAAGCGCGTCGGATGCCTGACCTATGGAGCTTTTGTTCTCCTCGCTTTAGCCGCTGCCGCGTGGTTCTGGTTTTAGAAAAAAGTGAATCTCTCCAGTCGTCAATTTCCTAAAAATGTAAAATTTCTTGCCGAACTGCGCCTGGACGATCTGCAAAACCGCGATCATGCTGAAGATATCATCCTCTTTCACCTCGGCCCGCTAGAAAATCACGGCAGCCATTTGCCCGCCGGAACGGATATTTTTATCACTAAAGAAATCGCCGAGCGTTTGGCGATACACTATGCGCTCGATCATCCCCACGCCGGAATTTTCGTCTATCCGGCGATACCGATAGCCGGCGCATCCATAAGAGGAATCGGCTCCGTCAAAGTATCATCAAGGCAAATCGGCGGTGATCTTTACAGCCTTTCCCGTCGCTATATGAAGCAGGGGTTTCGACGATTTGTTTTTTTGAGTGTTCATGGAGGCGTCCCCTTTGTGTCCGCTCTTGATGCTCTTTGCCGACGCCTGAACCGAAAGGGAGCGCTTGCCGTTGCGCCGCTTTCAAAGGTGGCTTTCAATTCTTTCGCCGGCCATTACAACGAGCGGGGGCGAATGATAACCGATAAGCTCCCCGAAGGTTTTGACGACCTGCGCCACCGGGATCTGCATGGGGGATGCTGGGAAACATCCATGATGCTGGCCTCGTGTCCCGACCTCGTTGGTGATCGTTATCGGGACACGCCCGATCTGTTCGCGCCGGACAGATGGTGGCTCAAGGCCATGAAAAAATTGATTATGGCCACGGTGCGTTGTTTGCCCCTGAAAGCTGAAACAAAAGAAGCTATGGCGGTCGGCGTCGATGTGGGGGCTTTGGATTTGTCATGGATTATTCAAGGGCGCACGGAAGGTTATCACGGCTCGCCTTCGCGGGCCAACGTGGATTTCGGCAATGCCCTGATTCAAATTTCCGTCGAGGACATAGCCGCGTGCATGCACGATGTATTTGAGCAGGGTGCCAATCCGCGAAAATACCGCAGTGGAATATACTTATTCCATTACCTGAAAAGTGCCGGAGCGATGATGTTTTTTGTCGCCGTGGCGGTTTTATTTTTCTTCATCTGCAGATAGGAGATGCCAATGCGTCATGATGGGCGACGCCCCAAACAATTGCGTGAAGTGAAGCTGACAAGAAACGTCAATGCCTATGCGGAAGGATCGTGTCTAATAGAGATGGGGGCGACGAAGGTTCAGGTGACAGCTTCGGTGGATCAGAAAATCCCCGGCTGGCTTAAAGGCAGTGACAAGGGTTGGGTTACGGCGGAGTACGGAATGCTGCCGCGCGCGAACCGCGACAGGTCGAGGCGGGGGAAAAAATCCGGACGTGACTACGAAATCCAACGGCTTATCGGTCGGTCGTTAAGAGCGGTGACCGATTTGAAATTGATGGCGGACATGCAGGTCATTCTCGATTGCGACGTGATGCAGGCCGACGGCGGAACGCGCTGCGCCTCTATTACCGCTGCGTACGTTGCCTTGCATGATGCGTTCAAGAGATGCCTTGCGGCGGGCGATATCAAGCGGATGCCGCTCACCGATTCGCTGGCCGGAATTTCGGTGGGAATTGTCGGCGGCAATGCACTTTTAGACCTTGATTATGTCGAGGATTCCGGCGCGGATGTGGATGCGAATTTCGTCATCACCGGTCGAGGTCGCCTTGTGGAAATTCAGATAACCGGCGAAGAGTCCACGTTCAGCGACGATGAGTTAAGCGAACTTCTCGCCCTGGCGCGATTCGGCGCAAAGAAGCTGACGTCCATGCAAAGAAAAGTCATCAGGTCCGAAGGAAAATGAAAGACAATAAGTTTTTACTTGGGTCGAACAACGCGGGCAAACTGGCCGAGTTGCGCAGGATATTGCAGCCCTTGGGAATAGATCTTTGCTCGCCGGCGGATTTGGATATCTCCGAATCCCCCGTCGAGGACGGCGAGAGCTTTGAGGATAACGCGCTGATCAAAGCGAGATATTTTTCAAAGCTCTCCAGCCTGCCCGCCATCGCCGACGATTCGGGTCTTTGCGTCGAAGCCCTGGGCGGCGCTCCGGGTGTGAGATCAGCCCGATTTGCTGGGGAGCAAGCGACCGATAGCGACAACAACATGCTCTTGCTTGAAAAGCTGAAAAATGTTTCCGATGAAGACAGAAAGGCGCATTTCCACTGCTCGGCTGTCTGCGTTTTCCCAAACGGCGAGATCGTCACGGCTGCAGGTCGCGTTGATGGTTTGATTCTTCGTGAGCAAAAGGGCGCGCAGGGTTTTGGCTACGACCCCTTGTTTTGGGAACCTGTGACCGGTCGCGCCTTCGCCGAGGTTGACGGCGGGCAAAAGGATTCCGTCAGCCATCGCGGTCGCGCATTTCGTGCATTGGCGAAGATTCTTTCGGAGCGGATGAGTATTGCATAACACTCGGCGCAAAAGGAATAATAATGAGTCGGGGAAATGCCGATCACTGCGTGATTTGATTGTCTGTCGGCTTCGCCTTTTCGCCGGTCTCTGATTTCATGACGACGACTTCTTTGATCACATCGCCGACCACGACCCGGTCCACGACCTCATGCCCCGCCATCACGCGGCCAAACGCTGTATAGGCGCCGTCAAGGTGCGGCGTCGGCAGATGCGTGATGAACCACTGGCTGTCGCCGGTGTCTCGACCGGCTGTCGCCAGGCCCACCGTGTACGCTTCGAAAGGAAGCCGTCCGGTTTCATCCCGAACAAAAAGGCCGGAGCCGCCCCAACCGGCACCCTGCGGGTCCCCGGTCTGCATAACGAAGTTCGGTTCCACGCGATGAACCACGAGGCCGTTATAAAATTTCCTTTCGACCAGTTCCTGAAATCGTGCGGCGAAAAGAGGAGCGTCTGAGTGGTGGATTTCCACAACAAAATCGCCTTTATTGGTGCTGACTTGATAGCGCGTGGTTTCAGCGAGATGCGTGGCGATCTTTTCGTAATATTTATCCGACCGCCCGGTGTCCATATTAAAAAACGACTCCATGTTCTGCGTGCCTGAATATCTATGAAGCAATTGCGCGCAGCGTGATCTGATGAGTAAGTTTTTATGCTGGAGAAACTGACCGGCCTGATCGACGATTTCGCGGCGGACCGGATTGGGACTTTTGAATTGGTCGCCGATCTTTTCCAGGGCATTCAAGGCGCTAAGGGCTGCGGATGTGTCGCTGCCGCGCATGGATTTTTTCAATGAAGCTTTGGCGGCGTGAAAGGCCAGGACATCCGGGTTTTTCGATAGATGATCGCAAGCGATTTCACGGATCAACGCATCGTCGGATTTGAGATCCGCGACAAGCTGTTTTTTTGCTTCTTCGATTCCAGCTTCCAACGCGGCGCCGATCAGCGCCGCTTTGCCTCGGGGATCGAATCGATACGGCGACGGTTTCAGGGGATTGACAAACAAACGCCGGAGCTTTTGCCTGGCGGCGGGAAGATTGGCGTCGGCCAGCGCATCGACGTAGGCCGCGGCGGCCAGGTGGTCTCCGGCGAAGGATTCCGCATCGATTCCCATCAGGACGTGCGCGGCGCGCGCGCTGCCCAAGGCTTTGAGTGTCCTGATTCGCAGAGCGCCCTTGCGCCTAAGCTGCGTTTCCAGCAATGCGACCGCGTCATCATCGCCCCTACGACCCAAGGCGTCGATGATAGCCAGGTGGACAGGTTTGACGTCTTCGGATTTTGTTAACTCCGCGAGCATTTCCGCGCACCGAGCGACGTTGACGCCATGCATTCCTTTTCCAAAACCCGCCAGAGCGCCGATAATTTCTTCATCCATCCGGGAATACAGCATGGGAAAAAGAAGATCGGAATTTCCGATGGTGCTCAAGCGTCCGAGCGCCCGCGCGGCTTCTGCTCGCACATGCGCATTTTGATCCTCCAAAGCCAAAGTCAGTGCGGGAATCGCTTGCGCCTTCCTCAGTCTGCCCAGCGCGATGGCCGCATAGGTTCTGACCGAGGAATCCGGGTGAGCCAAAGCTTTCGATGCCGTTTCGCGGGCCTTGGGAGCTTTTGTGCGAAACAGGGCAACCAGAGCGCTCTTGATTTGTTCAATGCGGATGCCGCCGCTTTTTGATTCGAGAGCGCGATCCAGGAAGTTCACCAGCGGCGCGGCTCGCTGTCCGCGCGCAATCATTCCAAAGGATCGTATGGCTTCATTCCTGAGTATTTCTCCAGACTCAATCGTATCGACATCGAAGTCTTTGAAGATAAAATTTTCCAACTCATCCAGAGCGCGGTCGTCTGGCGGGTTTGCCTTATCGCCGAGCCTGTTTGGATACCAGAGATTGCCCAGAGCCCTGATGGCGGCCTGTGCAAGTTTCGGATTGGGGTCATTGATATGCAGCAATAGCCCGTCGCAAGCCGCGGGGTCGCCAGAGGCGCCCAGGGCGATGAGCGCACGGAGGCGAACTTCGGTCGCGTTATCCGGCATGATGAAATGATCGAGACGATTTGCGGATGCGCGACTGTCTTCCAGTTTGAGGATTTTAGCCAAAAGCTTTAGCTGAACGTCGTCAGCCAAGGCGGTTTGGGCCAGCGTCGCGAAGGCGGCGAAGAGCAATAAGGTGATTCTAAACATTGGCATCTCAGTGTTATTGTAACGGGTATGCGCCCGTTAGCAACTTTCACTATAATCCGCGTTAAACAAGTTCGCCAGATATTGTGGCACTAGCGTGGTGATTGGTTCCGTGGTCCCCGAAAATCAAAGCCGATGATTTCAATGTGGACCGAATTTTCTAAGGACCGCGAGATGCCCTGACTCTTCTTTTTGCGGAACACTTTGGACACTACCGAGCAGAGTTGAAGGAAAAATGTTGAAGCCGGAAGTTAGTTTTTCAAGCAGCTTTCAGGCGCGAAAGGCAAGAGCGGTTTTTTAAGTCCCCAAAGTTTTCAGCGATGCGTACGTACAGCTGAAAAGCACGAAAAACATGGCCATGAAAGATTTGCTTCATTGAGATGCGCCGGTTTCCTTTTTTTTGATCACGCTTTCCGGGACGTAGACCACCTCGCCGTTTGCCAGTTTGTAGCAGATGCCCAGGCGTTGCCCCTGTCCATCCATCTGCTCTTTGGTCATCTTGTACTTTTCCAGCTTGATTCCGTCCTTTTTGATGATCTCCATATTCGGCTTGCCGGGATTTTTCACGATAGTGATATCGTCGGTCGCCGTCAGTAGTTCCGGGACGTTCAGGGCGTGGAACATGGCCAGGATGAGCGCTACGGCGAAGACCATGGCAACGTCAAAAAGGTTGGCGACGCCGCCCAATGGATCGTCATCCACATCCTGCAAAAAATTTTTGTATCTTCCACGAACCCGGCGCTGTTTACTTTCACTCCGAAAGCTCATGATGTTTTCTCCCGGGTGGAAAATGCGGTTTCAAACAGATACTCCAGGTCGGACATGTCTTTGGCGTACCAGTACTGCCTTGCGATGAGCATCATCAGGCACGAGGCGCCGATCAGAAGACCGATGACGGTGGTGCTGAAAGCGACGATCAGGTTTCCGGCCATACTTTCCAGGTCGCCGGTGGTGATGCCTAAAAGGGCCGGTCCCATGGGGATGAGTGTGCCCATTAATCCAAGAATGGGACCGACTCGGGTTCCCACGCGCATCCGGTAGCAACGCTTGTTGGCCTCAATTTCAATTTCCGAAATCAGTTTGTCCAAGTGGGTCGGATTTTCCGGCAGATGTCTGGACTGCGTGGCGAAGAGAGTCAGGAGGGTCGGATAAGCGCCCAGTTCAAAGAAAGCTTTTTTCAAATCCCCGGGAATTTGAGACTCTTCGACGATTTGCGCTAAAAATCCCCGCCACTTTTTTGCCACCAGCTTTCGGTCCAGCCATTCGCGCCCGAATCCACCCGCCTCAAAAAGCATCCAGATCAGCGCAGTCAACAATGTGATGATAACCGGAACACGCAGCGCCAAAGTGATGTGATACAGGATATTGACCAAAGGTCCCATCAGAATTTTCCTTTTCGTCCTTTGATTTTCGCCGTGCCTCGAAAACGAAAGCCGATAACAAAGATGATCAACGCGATCAGAGCGAGGACCGCAACAAATTTTCCATTCATCAGCGGCTTTTGTTTTGCTTTCTCTTCCTGTTTCTCAAGCTTGTTGCCTTCGATTGGCTCGTTTTTCGCACTAGCGTCATCAGGTATTTCCATCTCCGCCGACTTTTGCCTGAACTCTTCCAGCAAATCGTTCAGTTCCTGCGTGCCTGGCGCCGACAGGGTCTTTTCCACGAACTCTTTGAGCTTTTCGTTGCCGCCTTCCCGGGTCCCGCCGCCTTTGCCATGTTCGGCGACGGAGCGCGAGTAGGCCTCGGCGATCTCCAATATCCGCGCCTCGTCGGCTTTCCAGAATTGCTTGCGGATTGTTTCCAGCATCGTCACCGACAATTTCTGAAAAGCATGGGGATTTTGCTCGTCATACCACTCACGTATACGCAGGTTCTTGCTGTCTCGAATGTAGATGTCGGCGACCTGCTCCCAGTTGGAATCGGAGATGCTTTGATCCCGCATGATTTCCCAACCCATAAGGTTGTCCACGTTCTTGGCGATAATATTGGCGCCGGCGTAGCCTTCCTTCATCATCCCCTTGATCCACTTGGGATTCGTGAGGCGGATTCGGAAATCTTTTTGCACCGCATCCGCGGAATCCACCAGGCTCGCGTTGTCCGCGTTGCGAACATCGACAAAAAGGAAATCCGGTTCCTTGCCGGTGATATGTTTGATGGCTAGCGACAAAGTTCCGTCCACCCACCATGCGAATTTGTTGGACAAAACAAAATCTCGGTTGTCGTACCAGCTACGGAGTATGAGTTCGGTCCCTTGAATCGCCTCATCGAAAGCCTCCGGGGAATCAACCCCCCACATCCCCTGCGTATAAACGTGCTTGCTGTGGCTCAGGTACACATCGAGTAGATCCTGGCGATTTTCCCATTCGCCGGATCGTTCGGTCAGATAGAAGAACCAGTTGTGGCTGTCGATAATTTCTTCAGGCTCGGCGCCGTACATGCGGGCTGTGGAAAGGGCTTGGGCTTTGGCCGGAGCAAAGCCGCCTTGCTCCAGTTTTTTTCTCATGGCCTCACTGTGATCATAAACGTAGTTGTTTTTTTCCTTTGCCCGTGCGGCCATGCGAATGGCTTTATCCAGGAGCTTCATGAGCGAAGGCAGTTCGTCGCGATAGACGCTCCTGGCGGAAAGAAAAACATCGATTCTCGGGCGGCGCAGTTCCGCCGCCGGGATCAACTCCACATTCCGAACCCTATTTTTTGTATCCCAGACGGGGCGGACTCCCATGAGATAAAGAATCTGTGATTCGATGATTCCGTAATCGCTGTATGTGGCGTAGGGCACGAGGCTGAAGCCTACTTTTCGGGGGTAAGCGTCTTTTTTGGCGAGCACGCCCGCCAGATAATCGTCGATGAGTTTCACGGCCAGTTCCCAAGAGGTGCGTGAGGGCAGCTCTTCGGGATTTAGGACAAACATATTGCGGCCTGTGGGAATGACGCCCGGATTTCGCTCGGGACTTCCCGAAGGGCCGGGAGGAATGAATTTTCCCTCAAGAGCCTTGAGGACGTTGTCAATTTCCTGGTTCGTGTCTTCCAGCCCCGCACTCATCTCCGCGACCATTTTCAGACTTTCCTGCACAGCTTCCGGCAACTTTTCTCCCGGCAATTTCGCGCCGGCGGCTTTTGTCGCCTCCATGGGAGTGAATCCCTGGAGCAGCATGAGCCTGATGATTTCTTCGCCCTTTTGATTCAGATAACTTTCCTCGGAAGGAGTGCCTGTCGGTATATCGAAAATTTCCCTGGCGGCGTTTTGAAATCGCTTGCCCATGCAATGCGCCAGGTACGGGATCAGCAGTTCATCCGATGGCCGCTGCCCGAGAATGTGCATTCCGGTTGGGATGAATTCGTTTTGCAGGTCATGCAGATATTTGGAAATCTTTTTGATATTCCCAGTGCTGAGATTTTGTCTCGTGGGCGTTGTGAAATGCAGTTCTTCATTCAGGCGGCACGCCGTGGCCTGCTCACTGATGCTGGCTGCGAATTTCTTCTTGAGCGCCCCTTCCTCCATCCCTTTCCATTTGATGATGTCGGAACGCAGATTCAGCAATTCATCGGACAGCCCCGCCTCGGTCAGGGGCGGAGGGAGGAAATCGATGGTGACGGCCATGGCGCGGCGGCGGCAGGGCGTATGCTCGGCTGTGTTGCTCGACAGCCAGGGATTGACGTTAGGCATATTGCCCAGGAGGATGTCGGACCAATCGGAAGATGACAACGCCGCCTGTTTGCCGGGAAAAAGCCACTCTGTGCCATGGGATCCGAAATGCACGACAGCATCGGCGCCGAACTGCTCCTGAAGCCAGAAATACGTGGCCAGGTAGTTGTGCGGAGGCGGCAGAAGGCTGGCTTTGATATCCTTGAATTTCGTTGAGGCGATGAGAGTCTCGCCTTTCAGGGGCTGGGGCATGAGGATGACGTTGCCCAGATTGATGCGCGGGATGACGATGTATTTTTTCCCGCCGCGCTCCCAAGTCATCAAAGTTCCTGGCGCATCGCCCCAGTATTTTTTCACTTCGTCCCGCTGGTGTTGAGGAACTTTTTCCTCGAACCAAGCCCGGTATTTTTCCTCATGGATCAAAACCGCTTTGCCGCTTGTCGCCAGTTTATCCAGGGTCCCTGCTTCCCCCATTCCCATCTGTCGCCCATGGTCAGACGCCCATTCGAGAAGTTCATCTGCATCGGCAGGAGTTTTTGGGATTGCATAGCCGTCTTGCTTCATGGCTTCGAGAAACTTGACCATGCTTCGCGGCGCGTTCATGCAGTGCGCGGGCCCCATCATCAGCCCCGACTTGTCCGCTTCCGAATCGTAATAGATGATCGGTATCTTTTTGTCGGAGTTTTTCTTGTGCGCCAGTTCGATCCAGGATTGGACACGTCCGCCGATACGCCGAATCCGGTCCGGTATAGGGATAATCTCCTCGCCGCTGTCGCCGCCGAATTCGGTCCCTCCGGCGGTCAGAAATTCCGTTGCGCCTTTAAGCTCCGCCGAGACGATCTGATGCTGGATGGAGGATTTCCTCATTCCGGTGTTGACGCTTTTTCGCCACTCGTCAATGGACTCGTCGGTAAACCAGAGGGCGTGAATGCGCGGCACGTCGAGTTTTTCCCAGAACGCCGCCGGTTCCCGCGTGTGGGATGTCATGACGACCAGATCAGGTTCGAACTCTTCGAGTCGCTTAGTAAATCCCTTGGCGTCGGCGATCAGGCATAGCGCCAGTATTCCTCTTTTCCTCAACTCGGCGATGAGAGCGTCAACCACCTTCGGTTGGTGAAACACGCGGTGGTGCCGCCATGTTCCCAGGGCCACGCGGGGAGTATTTTCGATATTCCAACCGTCTTTTTCAGCCAGACGGAGAAAATCTCCGACATTTTTCATATCCCCGTACTCGGGGTGATATATTTTCACGGCTTTTTCCGCGTTCGGCGGATCAACTTTTCCGGGCCGGTCGAAGTACGTGATCAGCGTGTAAAGGAGCATGTCTTTCATGGACTGCTTGGAAAGGCCGTAGTACCCGGCCATCTGCGGATCATGTTTGATATTTTCCCGGCCAATCCATTCGCCCCATATCCCGCAGATCGCCGGCGGTCCCACACAAAAAGTTTTCAGATCTGGGTTTTTCTTCAGAGCCGCGGCGAATGACAGTTTGTATTGATCTTTCTGGTCACCGGAAGCGAAGGATGTGATGACAACGTCAAACTCGGAAAGATCCGGTAGCGGGTCCTGCATGAATTTGTCGGGTTTTACGTGAATTAGCCGCACATTCAGTTCTTCTTCGTATGATTTAAGCGCCTCAAAAGCCCCGCCGCCCATGCCGATGACGCCGAAGCTTATGGGTTTCGTGTTTTGCGCCAGGGCGCCTCCGGCGGCCAGGACGAAAAGAAGCATCGCAAGGGACGCCAGTATCAATGATGGAATTTTCATAATATTTCCGCTTCGATTTTCCGGCAACCAAGTTCGTGTATTAGAAGTTAAGAGCTATTTGTCCGTTCACGCGAAGTCCTGGCGCGAAGGATTCCTCATTGGGAATGCTGCAGACGTCATACTGTTCATCGAGAAGGTTTTCGCCGGAAACGGTCGCCGTGACGTTTTCGCCGATCTTTCGCGAAAGGGATGCGTCAAGGGATGTGTATCCTTCCAAAACGGTTTCATCCGCGTTTTCCAAATCCGTGTATCTGGCGCCGATGAACTTGGCGCTAAGATCCAAAGTGAAAATCTTCGGATGGTTGAAAGTGAAACCGGCTCGGCCCTTGTGTCTGGGGATAAAGGGCAGGTCGTTATCTTCCGTCTCCGGCGCCGTGTCGTCTTCGAGCACCTTGGATTCGCTGTATGTGTATCCTCCGTACAAGGACAGACTTTTGGCGATGTCCCAGCGAAGCTCCGAGTCCAGTCCCGCAAGCTGCACCTTGGCGACATTGTCGAACTCGAAAACGTTTTCGGCGATGGTGCGCGTGTTGATGAAATCATTGCCCAGCGTGTAATAACCCGCCAACCGGATTAGGAGGTTTTTCTGAATCCATTGATCGATGCCCGCTTCGTAGGAAATGGCCGTTTCAGGATCCAGTTCGGGATTGCCGTTGACCACGATCGGACCTCGGGAAAACACCATGTACAACTCCGAAAGGGTCGGCGCGGCGAAGGCCCTGCCCACGGACAGCCGCATGGTCGTGATGTCGGCGAAGCGATATACGAATCCGGCTTTGGGATTGAAGGAAAGCCACAGCTTGTCGTCGTATTCCTCGTCGATCGCGGGATTCGGAGCCGGATTGGAATCGTACATCCATCCGTCATAACTTTTGCAGTAATCACCTCGCCCGCCCAGCGTGAACATAAATTTGTGCCGATCCTTCTTCAGGGTGAGTTCGTCTTGCGCGAATAGAGAAATCAGGCGTTGCTTGCCCTTGGCCTTGCCTTGCCTGTCCGTTGTCGTGGTCTCTCCGGTGAGTTCGTCTTCGACAACCGTTGGCTCGTACTCATTTTTCTTTTCAAACCTAGTGAATGTGGAGTCGACACCCGTTGTAAACATGTTGTATTTGCCCACGGGAAAGCTCGCCTGAAATGTCTCACCGCTTTTGTTCTGCAGATTGTATTCCGTGTGGTCGTGGGCGTTGTATAAAGGCGGAGCGCCAAGCTGCACTTCTCTTTGAGTGTCTTGTGTGTAGAGGGTCGCCAATATTTGAACGTCCTCCGGCGTTTCTCTTTCGTAGGTGATCGATCCCATGCGCGTGGTGTTGATCTGATTATCGGTTTCCCGTCCCCGGCTGTAATCCTCTTCCACGGCGTGCACGGCGAAAGTGATCCGAGACTCGGCATTGGGCACGTAAAAATATTTGCCCGAAAGGCTCCACTCGGTGCGGAAATTCTCAACGTGATAATCCTGCTCGTCTTCGACCTTCATATAACCCTGCGTGTCGTAGAGTTTTCCGCCGATCTGGTAGCCGCCTTTTTCGAACATGCCGCCTTGAAGAACTGAGCCGTAAAATGTGTCATAGCTGCCGTAGCCGCCCACGACCATGGTCTCGCTGGCTTTTTCAGGTGTTTTTGTGATGATGTTGATGACGCCCCCCATGGCGCCCGATCCATACAGCGCCGACATGGGACCGCGTACGATTTCGATGCGTTCGACGCTTTCCTTCGGGATCAGAGACCAGTTGACCGAGCCGCCGAAGCCGTCGTTCATGGGAACGCCGTCCACGAGAATCAAGGTTCGCTTTTGCTCGGGAACACCGCGCAGGGTCGATTCGCGACCGGGACCGCATTCAGCGATGTGCGTTCGTTTATAGGCGATGCCCGGCTCGCGCCTGAGGAATTCGTCCAGGGCCAGTTCCGGAGCGTTTTGCAATTCCTCTTTGCTGATCACCGTCACCATGCCAGGCGCATCTTTCCAGGACGATTTTCTGCGCGTTGCAGTAATGACGATTTCCTCCGCCGAGATTGTGCTTTCTTCGCCGGCGGAATCGCTCACGCTTGCCTCGGAATCAACGGATTCGTCCTGGGCGAATACGGCGGGGATAATGACAAAAAAAGCCGCGAAAAAAACAATTAGACTCGTTGCGCGCATTCGTATTCTCCTTATCAGCACAATTGAACATAACAGGTTTGAATCATACAAATACTGGCGCTTTCGTGTCTGTATGAGTTTTGTAAACAGAGTGTAATAGTTTGTAACAAGGCATGGCCTTGAACAGATGATTTTTGGTTCAGGATTTAGGGTGACCCGGGCAGGGGTTCAGGGGTTACTGCGTCTGCGCTGGCATTGGTGGCTAAAAGACCGTGGAGCGATCTCCTCTCCTGTCGGGGAAGGATGCCCCTTCTGCACTATCCACTGACCACTCGAAGCTTCGCGGCGCTTAGCAGAAGGGTTTTTACGCCGACCGAGTGAAAGTGCACTATGGCTTTGGCTTTTTTATCGTATCCCAGCATGCCCATGATTTTCCCCTGGCCAAACTGATCGTGCATCACATGCGCTCCCACAACGAATGTCCCTGCGTCCGGCGACTCGTCGTATTCGCAAACCGAGTCGCCCTCGGCGATAATGGATTGCGCCGTGAGCGGCGGCGCGGGAGTTTTGCCGCGCATGAATGATATTTGTGGCGACCGGTTCGTTTTTGTCATGGCGTCGCGAATGGCGTAGCCGAAACCAAAGCCCTGCACATCCAGCATGTTCTCGGGAATCTCCGCCAGAAAGCGGCTGGGGGGCGCGTAGCTGGGCTGGCCGCCGTAAGTCCTTCGACGGGCCGCGCAGCTCATCGTCAGGTAGTCGCCGGCCCGCGTGATGCCCACGTAGCACAGCCTTCTTTCCTCCTCGACGAAGGCCGGATTTTCCCTGAGCGAACGGGCATGGGGCAATAAGCCGTCTTCCATTCCCACGATGAACACTGCGGGAAATTCCAGGCCCTTGGCGTTGTGCAGGGTCATAAGCCGGACGCCGTCGCCGCGTGCGTCGAGAGCGTCGGCGTCCTGCAAGAGGCTGACCGACTCCAGATAATCAGCTAGGCCGTCGTTGGGTCGGCGTTCGCTGAACTGCGCCACAGCCTCGTAGAGTTCGCCGATATTTTCCTTGCGCGTCTGCCCGTCCACGCTTTGGTCGGCTTCGAGCAGGTTTTTGTAACCCGTGCGTTTGATGATGTGGGCCAGCGCGTCAGGCGGCGCATCTTCTTTCGCGGCGGCGGTGATGTCGTCGATAATGTCCAGGAAACCGGATACGGCTTTCAACGCGGCTTTTGTCAGAGCGCCTTCCTCAACCATAAGACGGGCGCAGGCGAGAAAGGAAAGCTTGCGACTCATGGCGAAGGCGTCGATTTTGCCAATGGTGGTCTTGCCGATCTTGCGTACAGGGAAATTGATGATGCGTTTGGCCGCCACGGAATCGTCAGGATTCACGGTCAGGCGCATATAGGCCAGGATGTCCTTGACTTCCTTCCGCTCGTAAAAACGCATTCCTCCCAGCACTACGTAGGGGAAGCCGCGACTCATGAGTTCTTCCTCGAATACGCGCGACAGAGCGTTGACCCGGTAGAAAATCGCGATGTCGGACAGGGCTAGGCCCACCTTCCGGCGAAGATCGCCGATCTGCGCGGAAACGTGATGCGCCTCGTCGTATTCGTCGTCGGCCCGATAGACGCGCACTATGCGCCCGGCCTCTTTTTCGGCTGTCAGGCGCTTTGGCTCGCGCCCCACGTTGTGGGAGATCAGCGCCTCCGCCGCAGCCAGAATGTTGGCCGAGGAGCGATAATTGCGACCGAGAATGACCTTTTGGGCGCCGGGATGTTGGGTTTCAAAATCCAGGATGTTTTCGATCCTTGCGCCCCGCCAGCGATAAATGCTCTGGTCGTCGTCGCCGACCACGCACAGGTTCCGATGGTCGCCCAGGAGCAATTCCAGCAGACGGCTTTGCGCGCAGTTGGTGTCCTGAAATTCATCCACCAGGATGTGTTGAAAACGCCATTGGTACTGCTCGCGGACCTGCTCGTCGGCTTCTAAAAGCCTGACGGCGAAGACCATCAGGTCTCCGAAGTCCAGTGCATTGTTGCGGCGCATGTTCTCCACATAATTTTTCACCGCCATCTCGTAGGCCGCCCGGCGCTGTGGTTTCATGCCTTCGGCCAATCCCAGGGGATCGGAAAGATCGTTTTTCGCCTGGTCCATCAGTTGGAGAACAGCTCGGTAGTCGAGAATTTTCTCGTCGATCATCGCCTTTTTGAGAATATCTTTAACGAGCGTGCGCTGATCCCCGGTATCGTAAATGGAAAAATCACGTCGCAGGTTGATTTTGTCGGCGTCGCGTCGCAAAAAGCGCACGCATGCCGAATGAAATGTCGAAACCCACACGTCTTCGCCGACGCCGGGCATCAGGCGCTCGACGCGCTCTTTCATCTCGCCCGCGGCTTTGTTGGTGAATGTTACCGCCAGGATGCGATTTGGATCCGCCCCGCGACGGGCGACCAGATGCGCGATGCGATGCGTGAGCACGCGGGTTTTCCCGCTGCCCGCCCCGGCGAAAATGACCAGCGGTCCCTCGCCATACAGCACCGCCTGCCGTTGTTCCGAATTCAAATCGATTAAAATGGGATCGTTCGAGTCGTTCATCGTTGCGTTTTTATACTATCGCGGCGGGCGGGACAACCAGTGGATTTGAGTAAAAAACATTCTGGAACCGGTGGAAATCGGCAGCCAAAGCCAAACCAAAAGATAGCTTCATTTGAGATGAATGCTTAGCTTTCCAGCGTCGTCAGTCCTTCGCGGATGGCATATTTCGTCAATTCGGCGACGCTGCGGATGTCGAGTTTGTTCATGATATTATGGCGATGCGTCTCAATAGTCTTGACGCTGACATCCAAACGTCTGGCGATTTCCTTCGTGGCCAGGCCCTCGGCGATGAGTTGGAGGACTTCCCACTCACGCGCTGATAAGTTCGAGGACGCCGAGTTGCCGCCTCCGGAAAGCTGCTGCATATAATCCTCGACCAGCACCCCGGTGATTCCCGGCGAAAGATAGGTTTTGCCTTCGTGTATGATTCGGATGGCGTGAGCCAGTTCGTCGAAGGCGGAATCCTTCAGGAGGTAGCCGGATGCGCCGGCCTTGAGCATTTCGGCTACGAAGCGGCGTTCAGTATGCATCGAAAGGGCTACGACCTTGATGTCCGGGTGTTTCTCGACGATCTGCTGCGTGGCTTCGATGCCGTTCATGTCCGGCATGGCGATGTCCATGATGACCATATCAACGCGCAATTCACCGGCGAGTTTGATGGCGCTTGTTCCGTCCTCGGCTTCGGCCACGACCTTAATGCCGTCCTGTTTCTCCAGCATGGAGCGCAAACCCTCGCGCATGATCTTGTGATCGTCAACCAGTAAAATGCTGATGCTCATGGCGTGCCTTTCTGTAGCGAATCATATGGACGCTATTACCACGATTTTCTATGGCCTGCAAACGACGAATTTGGATATTGCCCTGTCAATTTGAGGAAAGAAAATCACATGAGGTGCTGACTTCAATCTTATGCCCTGATATCGCCGGGTAGTACGAGCATTGGTTGATCGCCAATCCATCCGCCGAGTTCCTCGGGCTGTGAACTATGTCGCAAACCCAGTCTTCGATGATGTTATTGCTCAGGCAGGGGCCGTCCTCGAAATTCTGGTTTGACTGCAGCCCGAGATTGCATTGCAGCACGCAATTATAACAGGCGTCGTAACGGGGGTTTTCGCCCGGCGTCACATCGTCGTCGTCGTCATCTGCGTCATCGTCGACAGTGTCATCATCTTTTTGGTTGCCGCCCCACCAGTCATCATCATCATTGTCATCGTCATCGTCATCGTCCAATAATCTACGGCATTCGTCGTGAGGACTGGTTCCATCCGGCAGATTTGCATCGTCGTCATCGTCGTCGTCATCGTCGTCGTTTTCGTCTTGATCCGAATCATCGTCGTCGTTGTTTTCCTGGTTGCATGACGGCAGAAGTGCAATAAGAGCGAAAACGAATAGAGAAATAATAATGATCAACAAGCGATTTGGCCTGGACACGGTGTTCCTCCAGCTATGACGATCAGTGGGCAAAAATCTCTTAAGTCGCAATTCACGACGCAAAACCACTGACGGCATTATACATACTTATCGCTTCAACATCCAGATTCCGGTCGTCTAGGCTTTACCTCATTTTCGCGACCATCGATTTTGGTCTTTAACCAGTTGCGTCCTCAGTGCTTTTTGGCATTTCGCGCCTGCGTTGCTACTATTGACCTGCGTCGCGCGGAAAGTTGTAATGGCGTCAATGATACGGAGATGCTCCACGATGCTTCACAAACTCAAACTATTTCATGCGGCATGCGTCGTTTTTGTTGCCATGGCGCTTTTGGTGAACGTTGCGTTTGCCGGGGGGCCGCGGATAGTTTGCGGCGCGCAGGTCGGTGCCTACAACCCCTATATCCGGCACGGCGATGTTGATGAATTTGACGCCTTCACGCGGGCGGCTCTGAGCCTGGGGGCGGGCCTGACGCTTTCCGACAGGGCCATGCTTAACCTGAGTTTTCTGACCGCTGCGGGAAAAGCGAATATCGACAACCACCGGAACATCAAATTCGATGTGGATGAAGCGCTCCTGGACTTTCACTGGCTGATTCTTGCCGGAATGATTCGACCGCAATTCCTGGTCGGGGGATCCTATCAGATGATCCACGTTGATCGTGTTGTTGAGGATGAAGGCGCCTTCGGTTTCAATTTCGGTCTTGGTCTCGATGCAACGCTGATCGGTGACCTGTCCGCGTCTTTTATTGCCCACTATCACTATATTTATGTCAAAAAATTTGCGTCGTCGAATGCCACGTCAGCTCTTTTGGGATTGAATTACAGATTCTAATAGGATTATTGGGATATGATTTACGACGCATCTGTTGCCAGTTGCCGGGAATTTATGGCATTTATAGGCAGCGCGAAAGCACTTTCGGTCGAAGCTAAAATTGAATGTTTCCCAATGGCGGCGCGGTGATGAAAGAAGTCCGAAGACAACCGAACATGGTGATCATGGTCCTGGCCGTGTTTGTCTTTGTGCATATGGCTGCGGTCGACCAGGCCAGGGCGAAGGATTTTAAAACCATGCCCTCCTTCGAGATTGGAGGGCGGTGGCTCTTCGCCTTTGACGAAAACTCCGAGGAAATCACCATCAGGCCCGGCTTCGCCCTGGGTGGCACATTTACGCAGATTTTTGATTTTGAATGGGCCAGAAACATGGCTTTCGAGCTTAACTATCTTCACAGCGTCAGCCACGGCGAACGAGGAGATGTTGATACAGGCGACAAGACCATTTTTGATATCACCTCTGATTTCGCCGCCATGAACATCGGCTACTATTTCACCGGGCGAAAAATCCTGCCCTATATTTCCGCGGGTCCGGGTGTGGCGCTTTTCAAGTACGAACCCGAATCCGCAGAGGATAAAATATGGGAGCAAACCCTTCTGCTCAACATTGGCGGTGGGGCGGACTGGACGATTTGGGAGCCGGAAGGTGGATCAGCCCTGGACAAAATACTGCTGGGGGCGCGGGTTCGATACGAGTATGTTTTCGTCAATCAGCTTTTCAGTTCCTCTTTGAACTCGCTGGCGATAACCGGGCGAGCGGTATTGAGGTTTTAGATCCGACCCATGTTGAATTAAAAGGAATGTTTTGAAGTTATTCACGCACATATTCATAACCCTTTTCGTGCTCGGTGGCCTCTTTTGCCCAGACAATGCGGCGGCGGTGGAGTCGAGTGAGTTTGCGATTACTCTACAGGGCGGGGGCATAAGCTTCGATGGAAAGCTGGGTGACCTTTTCGCTTCAGACCTCGCGTACGGAGTCGGTTTCGCCTGGGGTTTTTCCGATTACTTCGCCATTGTCTTCGACATCCTGTATTCGGAACATCAGCAAAGCGATGAGGACGAATACGGCGATTTGTCACTCACGCACGGTATCGCGGCTCCGGGCGCGCGCGGCGCCTATACTTTTCGGCATTTCATGCCCTATATCGAGGCGGCCCCGCTGGCGGCGTTCACATCCTACGAGGCGACATTCGACGCAGGAGACGAAAGCGACGAAGACAGCCTGGACTCACACGGTTTTGGCATTATGGGAACTTTGGGGTGTGATGTTTTCATAGCGGACGGCGCCACGCTGGGCCTGGCGGGTCGCCTCGGCGTGGCGCAGACCGACATGAACTTCGCCACCGGCGCCGATGTGGACAACGAAATCGATGTCTATACCTTCTACTCCGGGCTGGTCAGATTGAGCCTTCTTTTTTAGAAATTTGATTTCGATGAGATCGATCGTGAACTTTGGGATTTCGGTTCCACTTGACAGGGCAAACTGCGAACGTTTACGATATGACAGTATTGGGCTTTTGGCCAAACGGTTCGGTGCGCAGTCTTGTAGTGTTGCACTTGGACGGACAGAAATTTATGCCGCCGGATTTCCCCCGGCCGCACTCGGAGGGATGATTATGAAATTCAATGGATTGTTTGTCTTTTTTATGGCGATGATGCTGGCCTTTACCGGCGTGGCATTCGCGCAGGACGACGACACGGCGGATGATGACGCTGACGACGACACGGCGGACGACGACACGGCGGATGATGATGCGGACGACGATGCCGCCGATGACGATTTTGGCGGCGGCGAGTTTGATGCGTCTTTGGACTTCAATAATCCAACTGCCATTGAAGCTGAAACCGCTTACGATTTTGAATTTACCGTAACAAATAAAACCCTTGCCGGAGCCGATGTGCATAACTGGATCAACGAGGTTGACCTGTGGATGCCCTCGATAGAATACGTGATCAGCACGACCTTCGACCCCGATCCCGTTAATCCGCAGGGCGGCGAGTGGTTATCCGAGAATCTCGTCGACGCAGACCAGAATCCCGTCGGCATCAAATGGTTGTACTCCTTGGGTTCGACATCCGAATCCCACGGCGACATTGCCGAGGGCGAGGCTCTTGAGTTCGCCTTTACCGCCAGAACAGATGCTGCTGCCACGGATGGTTTTGATTACAAAATCGTCGCCGACTCCCTGGCCGCAGTGAGCGGAACAGCCTACATCGTTGAGCCAATTGGCGATGATGACACGGATGACGACACCGAGGGCGACGATGACGAAGCCGATGACGACGACGAAGATGACGACGAGGGCGGCTGCTGCGGCTGATTGAATCAACTTTAAGTTAAACGAAAGGACGCCCTGCGGGAGAAAAACTCGCGGGGCGTTTTCTTATGATGAAAAAGTTATCGATTGTAAATATTGCCCTCGCGCTGGCCGTCCTGATCATACTGGGCGTTTCAGCATATCTCTATCTGGCCGGACCGAGGAGCGCCTTTCTTCCCTCGCCGGAAAAATCGGGAGCCGCCTCAGAAACGCTGCCCTTTCCCGAGCGCATGGCGGCTATCGCTGATTCTCTGAATTGGAAAGAGCGCTCCGATAAAAGAAAACTAACGCGCAAGACCCTTCTTGAATCTTTCGCTCTGGGATCAGCGAATCTCGTCAACAACCAGAAACCGGCGGGCAATTTCAATTATCAATACGATTTTGTTCTCAAGACCATGGACGAAAATGACAGCCAGGTTCGGCAGGCGGGCGCCCTGTGGGGATTGGCGCTCGTTTTTCGCCATGCGCCCGACGCAAAGAAACTGGCCGCCCTGCAAAGAGGTTTCGACTTCTTTTTTGATCATACGAAAAACGCCGGGGACAAAATTAAATATATCAAATACCCGGGCGAGCGTTCCCGTAGTACGGGCACCGTGGCGCTGACGGCGCTGGCGATCATCGAGACCCTGCGGGCGCAGGCCAAACTTATTGCCGACGGCCAATTGGATTCACCGCTTCTTTTTCCAGAAAATAGACGCCTTGTACTGGAGGAGTATTTGCGCGGCTATCTGGCTTTCCTTGAGGGACAGATTTTATCCAACGGGCATTTTTCACGCAGTTTCGTCCTCGGTAGAAAAATTCCTTTTGTCTCCAGTCCTTATTTCGATGGCGAGTCGCTTTTGGCCCTTTGCAAGGCTGCGCGGTACCTGGGTTATGTCGAACTGCTGCCGACCATAGGGAAATCGGCTCGGACGCTGGCCGAGGACTACACGGTCAAAGCCTGGGCGAAGGATAGGGATTCCGATCAAACCAAAGGTTTTTATCAGTGGGGATCAATGGCTTTCAACGAGTATTCCGGCGCCGGATGGAAAGACGCAAAACTGTTTGAAGATGTTACGCTGACGCTCGGTTGGTGGATGATACACACGCACAAGACTCTGATACGCTCGCGCAATACCGCCTACGCCCACGAGGGCATGGTCAGCGCTTACGCCATCGCCAAACGCCGGGGAAATCAAAGGGCCGCAAGCGATCTCGGATACGCGATCGACAAGGGGCTTTATAAGATCACCTCCTGGCAGGTCGGCGGACCTCTCGCGCACAAAAACTCCTTTCTCAAGCGACGCCCGACAAGCGATCCTCTCGCTGTCGGCGGCGTCATGAACCACCGTCGCCAGTCCCCGCTTCGCATCGACGTTACGCAGCACCAGATGCACGCCGTTATCCTCGCGCTGGAAAATGTCTATACGCAATAGGCAGTGCTCAGCGGTCAGTGTAGGAGCGACATTCTTGTCGCGATTGCGGGCGCGGTTTGAAACCGCGAATCCGGGAACGGTTTCCTCGCAGCCCGCCGTCAGGCGAGCGTTTTATTAATTAGCCCAGGGCGGCCATGTCCAACGTAGCCTTATAACCTACGTAGCTTCAGCGAAGTAGGTTGGCGAAGTCGGAAGCCCCGCAGTTCCCAGAGACGAACAATATTATTTTATTATTTTTTCGATCTGAGCCTGCCGTCAGGACGGCTTAACATAGGTGGGGGCGTTTTTGGGAGATTTGCCTTTTTTTACTGTCTGGTAGTGTTTATAGGTTAGCGCAACACCCTTCTTGAGGGCTTCACAGGCGACAATATCGGCCACGAAAAGAGTATGCGAACCAAGGTCCATGTCGCTGATAACCTTTGCCTCAATGATGGAAAGAGCATTCTCCGTAACAATTGGCGCTCCGGTTTCCCCGATTCGGTGGGAGCACTGGGATAGTTTGTCGATGTCCCGCCCGGATTTGAACCCGAAGGTTCCGATAAAAGGGAAGGGCGTTTCCTGGTCCAGTATCGATACCGAAAACGCGCCGCTGCCCTTAATGAATTCGTGCGTCAGATTGTCCTTATGCACCGCAATGGCGATGCGCGGCGGATCGGATGTGACCTGAAAAACAGTATTGACGATCTGCCCGTTCAGCTTGTCTTCATGGGAGGATGAAACGATGTACAATCCGTATCCGATATCGTACAGCGCTTTCCTGTCGATGTTTTCAGGCATCAAAGAAGTCCTCATATTTGATGCTAAAAGCATCCTGAAATGGGGGGGGGATTACTTTTTCACAACTTTTCTCTTGCGCATTTCGAGCACTTCCGGCGCTTGAAGGATGGTGTCCTTGAGGAGGCGAAAACCGATGCCGACAAGCTGCCCCGTGGAGCGCTTGTGCGTCTTGGGTGCGTCGCCGAACTCGGTCCAGCCTTTTTCGTCGTGCTGAAGATCGTCCCAGTTGTGGAAAATGCGTCCCCAATCGGTGGACATGGCCTGATGCACGCGGTCCCTGGCGATGAAGGGATACCAGTATAGATCGTGATAAGTCACGCTGGCGATATAGGCCCAGGGCGCCATCCAGGTTTTTAGCGACCACTCCATGAAATTCTTCAGGCTGCCCCAGTAGATTTTGTGCTGCATGCGCGCGGCGAAGGTCAGATGCTTCATCGGCCCTTCGAAGTTCCAGTTTTCCTGCGCGGCATCGACATCGCCCACGATCTCGATTTCGTTCGTGTCCGCGCATCCCAGGCCCATGTCGTGAGCCAGGCGCATGTACTGAATTTTCATGGGATCGAAGCCCATGATTTTCGCCGCCACCGCGTCAATGGCCGTCTGATCCGAAGAGGCCAGCAGGACGTTTTTCACGTGGGGCATCATGCATCGGGGTCCGGGTCCGTCGCCCGCGAAGGTCCCATCCATAACGGCGAAGACGCCCCGGTGAATTTTCTTCTGGATCATGAGCAGGTCCACGAGCGTCTTGTGGATGACCGGGTGCGTCCAGTGACGTTTTTCGTTGAGCAGGCCGCCGAAGGCGTTTTTCATCGCGCCGGTGGTCGTGGTAAAAACATGCGTCTTAACCGTGGGCAGGTGGATGATGTTTTCGCCGATAAAGCGCTTGGGGATCATAAAGCCCTGCGGATACACTTCGTTAAGGCAGGTGAATTTATCGGCCAAATCGCCGACGGCGTCACGGATGTTGATCCATTCCTCGTCGCCTTCATACAAATGGATATTACGCAGGCCGTGCGCGTCAGTGACATTGATCTGCTTGTTTTCCCGTTCGCCGAAATGCGAGTCGATTACCACGGTCCGGTTGTGGCAACCGTGGATGAGATCGGAATTGTACCCGTCGCGTTTCATGGCGCCGATGACGCCTTCGAGTTGCCAGGGCGTTGTCGAGGCGCCGGGAAAGAAGTGATGCCAGCTGATATTGATTTTTAATGCTGTGTCGGCGTCTTTGGCGATGACGTCCTGATATCCCGCGAGATTCATAACGCGGTGGTAATCTTCCAGGACGGTCTGCGGCGTGGTTCTGACAATAGCGACTTTCGATTTGCTCATCTTAAGAATTCCTTTAATGAAAAAACGACCGGCTCTTCACGGTCGCCAAGAAGTCAATCAACCGCATGCATTTTAATTAAGGTGCGCGGTCAATGCAAGAGGGCGAGGGGGAAAGGTATGAAGTATGAGGTGCGAGTTTAGGAACGGACATCGGGCAGGTAGAGGCATGAGGTGTGAAGTATCACCAGTGTCCGGTTTAAAGCTGAATAAATTTAACCGCTTGCAATTCGTCCTGGGGGTAGCGGAAAGTGTCTTCTAAACCTCATATTTCATACTTGGCTACCCTTTTATTGGGTGGGCTGGGTGAGTAGGGGCAGGAGCACCGTGAATGTGGAGCCGGATTTCCCCCCACTTTCAACTAAAATCTCACCCTGGTGCGCCTTCAGAATGCTTTTGGTCACCGACAATTCCTGGCTCGAGCCTGTGATGCCGCGTGTTTTGCCTTTGCTTGGACGGATTAAGGGATCCGTCGTGTTCAATACCCATTGAATGCAATTATTTCCCCCTGCGCATTCGGCGCTATTAGTTTTCCACTCGTTACTCCGCTTTCTGTTGCCGCAAGGCGCTCCTCGTCAAGCGCTTCGCCAAGGCCCGGAGCGGGCGGGATGTCAGATATGAAGCTTGTCAGTCCCTCCACCTTGCTCGGGACAGGCACCCTTCGCTACGAATCATTTTCGTTTCAGGATTCACCCTATGAAAGTCTTGACGACTGCAAGAGAAATTGATGAATAATAGCAAGGGAGGCTACAAATGTCCGAGCGCAAAACGCGAAAATGGTTGGATGTCACGGTGGGACTGCGTAGCGGCATGGCGCACTGGCCGGGCGATCCGGAGGTAGTGATCGAACATTCGCGGGAAATCGGCGAGGACTCAGACTGCAACCTCACGCACATTTCCATGAGCGCTCACACCGCCACGCATATGGACGCCCCGCTGCACTTCATCGACGGTGCGAAATCCATCGACGCCATGCCATTGGATACAGTGATCGGCCCGGCGCGCGTGATCGGCATTCGCCACCGGACGGTGATTGATGCGCCCGAACTACACAAACACCGCATCCGCAAAGGCGAGCGCCTCCTCTTCAAAACGCGAAACTCATCGCGATGTTGGAAAACGGATGAGTTCGTGAAGGACTACGTGCATATCACGCCGGACGCCGCGCGCCTTCTCGCCGCAAAGGAACTGCGTTGCGTTGGAATCGATTACCTTTCCGTGGGCGCATACTCCGGCGGCGCCGAAACGCACTGCATCCTCCTCGCCGCCGGAATATGGATCATCGAAGGCCTGTACCTCTCCGCCATTTCCCCGGGCCGCTACGACTTGATCTGCCTGCCGCTGAAAATCATCGGCTCAGACGGCGCCCCCTGCCGCGCGGTTGTGCGGAAACGTTAATAAGCCGATAAAATCCGAGAAATTGTTCGGGCGAATGTCCTCTTGGTTTTTTCGCGGTTTTGCGTTATGTATTGCGACGGTTATTGATGATGATTTTACCGCCGAATCTTTTTAAGATTGCCGACTGGCATTTCATTTGGAAGTCCCCATCCCGGGATGGAAACTCAAAGAAGTCTCCTTTGTTGGAAACGGGAACGAGGAAGTCTTGATCCCGGAACGGGAGTTAGGAAGTAGTTATGGGCGTTCCGAGAATTATCGCGCTTATCCGCGACATGCTCAAAACCAATCTGGTTGACCGCGACACTCTGATGCGGATTCAGGACCAGCGCCTTCGGGCAATGCTGCGGCACGCTGTCGCCCATTCGGACTTTTATCGCAAGAAGTATAAGGGCATCGACATTGAGACCTGTAAAATCACCGATCTTCCCGTGATTACGAAGTCTGAAATGATGGCCAATTTCGACGATTTTGTCTGCGACAAGCGTCTTAAGCGAAGCGAAATCAAAGTTTGGCTCGAAGATAAAAGTAACCTCGGCAAGATGTACAAGGGGAAATACATCCCTTTCCAAACCTCCGGCACTACTGGCGAGAACGCCCTTGTGGTTTACGACCGCCGGGCTATGGACCACGTACACGCCACGGTGATCGCCCGACACGCACTTGAAGAGGAGCCGACGGGGTGGGAGCAACTGAAAATATTCCTTGAAACCCTTTTTGTCAGGCGCAATCGCATTGCCTCGATCGTGATGACCGGCGGCCCATATCCCGCCTATACCGCCACGCTGTTCACGCCCAAGGCCCACGCGCTGTTCGTTGAGGAACGCATTTTCCCGCTCCGTGATCCGATTGATAAGATCGTTAAGGGCTTAAATGAATTTCAGCCCGTGTCCATTATGTCCTATCCTTCATTGCTGGCCCTTTTGGCCCGTGAGCAAATTGCAGGAAGGCTCGACATTAAATTCGATCACCCCATGTCGTGGCTCATTACGGGCAGCGAGCCGCTGTCCACGTCCGCGAAGCTGCTGGTAAAAAAAGCCTGGGGCAAGGGCGTGCAAGACACCTACGGCACCGCCGAATGCCTGATCATGGCCCGCTGCTGCCGGCAATTTGACCGCTTGCACGTCATGAGCGACCAATGCGTGTTCGAGGTGGTGGACCGTAACAACAATCCGGTTCCTGATGGGCAGGTCGGCGAAAAAGTCCTGATCACGAACCTTTTCAACTTCGCGCAGCCCTTCATTCGGTACGAGGTTTCGGACGTGACGGGATACTCACTGGAAAAATGCTCCTGCGGCTTGCCTTTCCCCACGCTCATGCCCGTCGAGGGACGCACCGATGATATTTTTTATATTGATCGGCCCGGTGGCGGCTACGAAGCGGTGCATCCTTATCTTTTCCTCGGGCCTATCGTGGAACTGACGGATGTTCGCGAATATCGGCTCACGCAGACCGGGCGTAACGAAGTAACTTTCAGCTATATTCCCGTCAGTCCCGACATGGATATCGATGCAAGAGTGCAAAAAGTTCTGATGGACGGCGTCGCAAAGGCGAATCTGGCCGAGCGCTTTCACATGAAGTTCGAGTGTGTATCGGAAATTCCCCGCGACAAGCGTTCAGGAAAATATCGCCAGATTATCAGCGTTGTCGGAGCGCCGAAGGACCTGAACGAATCCGAAAAATGGGATCATTAAACGATGAACGATGACGCACGAAAAAGCCCTTGCAATCCCATTGTCGAATGGGTAGAGTGCCGCGCTGCGATTGAGGAGGCAGAAAAAATATGCTGGCAATTATCCTGACAGTTTTTCACATTATCGTTTCGGTTTTCCTGATTCTGGTTATTTTGCTCCAAACGGGCAAAGGGGCCGATATTGGGTCCATGTTCGGCGGTGGAAGTTCAAATACCGTTTTCGGGTCAAGCGGCGCAGGCGGTTTTTTGAGCAATATGACCAAGTACGGGGCCATCGCTTTTATGATTAACTGCCTGGTGCTGGCTTATATAAGCGGGCAGACGGGTTCATCGGTCATTGATCAGTTGGAAAAGGAGCAGGCCGCGCAAGAGCAAGTCGCCTTGCCGGAAGAGGCTGCTCCAGCAACGGATAGCAAGAGCGCAACCGATGCGGATAAAACGCTGTCGGCTGATGGCGTGAAAACCGCCGATGGGACCGAGGCCGGGAAAACAACCGACGGACAGGCCGCAGTCGAAAAAGAAGCGGACGTGGAAAAAAGCGAGACCGGCAAGCCAGAGAAATCTGAAGCGAAGTCGGAGAGCGACGCGAAATCGGATACGAAAAAGACCATTTATTAATAAAGTTCTTTTTAGAATATGCAGGAGTGGTGGAATTGGTAGACGCGCCAGCTTGAGGGGCTGGTGCCTAACCGGGCGTGGGGGTTCGAATCCCCCCTTCTGCAAACCAAAAAAGGGAATCGCTTAATAGCGGCTCCCTTTTTTCATGCCCATTCACCCGTGAAATTGTTTCATTCCGTGCATTACAATCACGCCCACGATTGGCCTGAGAAAGAAGCACCAGCACAGCCGGGGGCGACTGTGCCACATCACGCTTTGCTTTTCGTGGATTTTATTGGATTTCAGGTCAGTCTATCTTGTTCGCAATAATGCTGTCGAAAAACGAAAACTGTGTAGCACAGCCGCCCTCGGCTGTGTTCATCCTTTGAAAATAGGGGACATTCACTTTTAGGATGGATCGCCTGGCGAAGATACTACGGCTAAATCAAGGGCACTAGCGTTTAACCACGAATCATCCGTGGGTGTCCCCGATTTTTCGACACGTAATTTTTCATTGCTGATCGCCAGATTTCATGGTATCCTCGCGCAAATCAAAAAAAAGGACGCGGATGCAAAAATTCCACGCAAAAGGCCAACTCAGTAGTTCAGGCAAGCACATTACTCTTTCGGGGCCGAAATTGACCCGAAACGCATTTTCATATTTCTCACTAATCAAAGGATTATTAGGTGACTGTCACCAATTTTTCCAGGTGACTGTCACCAATTTTTCCAATTTTTCTGGTCACCAATTTTCTGGCGACCACCAGGATGGTTTCGGCATAAGCTATTTGGATGATGGGGTCTAAGCAATGAGTAAATCTGCCTTTGGAGTATTTCTAGTAATCTGTATTTTGGTTTGTGTCTTCTCACATTCTATAAATGCCGATAGTTATTCAAGCAAAATTGCGGAAGTGAATCCTGGGAATTGTGAGGAAATTCCCGAGAGAGTTCTAATTGATAGCCAAAACAATATCTATATCATTGCAGAAGGCACTGAGCCAATATACTCCACGCCAACAATTATCAAATACAATTCTGATGGAGTTTTGAGTTGGGTTGTTAAGGAAGTTCACGGAGTGCCATTTGAAGCATTCATCCAGGATGCCTATTTGTTTTTTGGAGCTAACGCAATGTCCGGTTGGAGCTCAATAGTGTTGGCAAAACTCAATAAAAATGGGAAAACTATTTGGAAATCTCGTTTTAGATATGATTTTAATTATAATCGCCTTAAAAATGATTTCGCTCGTACCTTATCTCCTAAGGACTCTGGCTATCTTGACGAGGCGATCGGAATTGGCATGATAGTTAATCCTAATTATATTATTGTATGTGCAAATGGAGGGGAATATGAGGGATATAGAGATCCCCCTGAAATGATTAAATTTAATCGAGGCGGCGAGAGAGAAAAACTTAATCAGTATCACCCTTCCAATGATGACCCGTTTACATATGAGGGAGAGGCAAAGTGGCTGGGTGAAATTTTGGCCATGAAGATGGTTGAGGACCAGGAGAAGGATTTATTTGTTGTTTACTATATGGGGGAATTGAACACCCCTTGTTGGTAAAGTATAATTATGACTTGGATAAAATATGGGAAAAGGTCGATTGGGAGCATGGGGATATTTATGTTATTGATATGAAATCGGATGAATCAAGGGTATATATTTCAGGTGTGTGCTTCAAGGGTGAACATTTTGATCGTGATTGGGAGGAGCAGAAAGCCTGCCTTAGAATTTATGACAAAAATGGAAACTATATCATGGGGTTCAAAGAGGATAGCGAGGATAGTTCCGCTGCAAAGCGAATAGAACTCGATAGCCAGGGGAATTTAGTCGTTTTAATTTACTATGAAAATGGATTGGCAATATTGGAAAAGTTTTCCCATTCCGGCGATTCACTCTGGTCTAAAACTATAGCAAGCAACAGCCTTAATGTGGCAATGAGCAGTGATCTTGACGATAGTATTTATATTGCCTATACAGTCACTGACGGTGAAGAAGCAGGTAGTTTAGTGACAATCAAATATGACCAAAACGGAAATGCACAATGGGTTAGAACCAAGGAGGGGAGCTATGAAAATCCACTATTGCCGAGTTTTATTCAAATATCAGACGATGGGGAAGTGTTTGTCATTGGAACCTTTTTTGATTTGTCTGAGTACCACCACGACGCAATGATTCTTAAATATGACGCAAACGGCAACGAGCAATGGGAGATCGTCCATGATGTCATTGAGAATTGCTATTATAAAGACAAAGACGAGGATGATGAGGAAGACTCCTGCGGATGCGGCTGTTCATAAGAGAGACTGGAAAATTCCAATCCACGCAATTTTCGTCGAGCCGGGGAAACCGGCATCTCAAGCGCCCTTTTAATGCGAATCTGTGGTGTATCATAATTTCCCGCCGAAAAAGGGATTTCCATCGACTTCGCTGAATGCAATATTGGCTGGATGACCATGAAACGTGGATAGGAGTCAGCATATGGAGTTTAAGGCTGTAGCGAGCGACGGCGTTGTCATTGAAGGAGAGCTGTTTTCAGCCTCTACGCCCGGATCGGAATGCGTGGTTTTGGCGCATGGCCTCCCGGCCCCGCATTTGAGCGCGCCGGACCCGGATGACGAGGGGTACGCGGGGCTGGCGCGCCGGATTGTTCCGCTGGGCTATGACGTCGCCGTTTTCAACTTTCGTGGAACAGGCGAGTCCGGCGGTCATCTGGAAATCGACAAGTGGCCCGATGACCTGATCGCCGTGCTGGATTTTCTGGATGGTCATTACGGCGGGCGGCGAACCTATACGGTCGTGGGTTCCTCCGCCGGCGGCGCTACAGCGATCATCGCAACCGCCCGCGACGAGCGAATCGCCAGGCTCATCACATTCGCTGCGCCCGCGGACTACGAGTTTCTAGAATTGGAAAACGATCCAGCGCAGTGGTTTGAAATCTATCGCAAAGCCGGAATGATTCGCGAAGGATATCCAGGCGACGCGCAAAGCTGGGCGGCTGGCTTTCAAAAGCTCGTTCCAAAGGATGCAATGGTTCATTGCCGGGCTGCGTCGATCACGCTGCTGCATGGATCAGAGGATGAGACGGTGCCGCCCGGGCACCTTGAAATTCTCGCCGGGGCCGCGGGCGAAAAGGCGAAAGCCGTTTTTCTGCCAGGGGTCGCGCATCAAATGCGCCGGGATGAAAGGGCGGTTGCAGCCCTGCTGAAAGAACTGCGTCGAAAGTGAACTTTGGCGGCGGAATCTTTAAATTTTGGATCACGATTTCGCCGCCGCAGTTCGATCAATTTGGCTTTTTCAGCGGTTTTATCAAAACTCCAGGAGGGTCTGGAAGATAAGTTCAGTCATAGCGTTTGATTCATTGTCCACGCCCCTTATGAATTGAAATGCCAGCGTGACCGGCTTCAGGACATTCGTGCCTGCGAAGCCGCCGTAGCCATGAAAGGCCGTTGGCTCGAAATCGGAATTGTATTGGGCGGTCTCCATCCAATCCAAACCGCCTATCGACTCGTACTTTCCGCCGATCCAATAGTGTTTCAAAAATGGCGCCTGAACTTCCGCGTTGATTGCGTCAATGGCGGTTTGCTCATCCGCCGCATTAACGTAATTATCACGGTCGAACTCGCCCGAAGAGGCATACTCGAACTCCACGCCCAACCCGATGTTTTGCGTGAACTCAGCCTCGAAATGGAGGTATCCGGAATATCCAAAGACGTTGTTTTCATAGTTGCCGTTCGGATCAAGGAAGTCGCTGCCGATCGCGGCTTCGGTGAGGTCGTTGATGAAGCCGCCGCCTATTTCCAAACTGTAACCGCTGATGCGCGTAAGCGGATTGACATGGGCGTGAATGACAAAGCCGTCAATCATGTCGTCGCCCGGCTCGCCATGGCTGTCCGCGTTGTCGGAATTTCCATTAAATGCTCCGACCGATAAAGTAATAATATCGTGTTCGTATCCGATCTCGGCCAGAGTGTGGCGGCAATCTCCATAGTACCAAGTCAAAGGGTCTTTGACGGCGAAGGTCGTCTCGTGCGTGAAGGGCAGATAGCCCTTGCCGATTCGGAAGAAAGCGCCGTTGTTGTGCAATTTCACCCACCCTTCATCCATGTCGAAGTTCTCGCTTCCATCTCCAAAATAAGCGAACGGCGCGTCCTCGCGCCCCCCATAAAACTCTTCGAATAGAAAGAGCATATAGGCCTCGATAAAATCGGTCGGCTCGATGACGGCCCCCAGCCCGGCGTAACGGACCTGGATATCGCTCGTTCTCAGGGCGTCCACATCTTTTGCATTCACATCAAACGCCTTGTACACGACTCTGGCGTCAATCATGCCTTCAATGGATATCGTGTCGTGCCACTTCGATTTTTCCTTAGTCTCCGCACTCGCCGAATTTGGAATGATCACAGCCGCTATGACGCACAAAATAATACCGAGTTCCTTCATTTTCAAATTCCTCTCATAATATTATTGGCATTAAGTAAAAGCCGTTTGGGACTCGGCGGTCTCGACGGTTTGGATTCTTTATTCAGTCGCTTGCTTGATTATTATTTATCCTTTTGAAAATCTTTTGGAGATTTATTGACGCCGCAGGACCCGCAGTTGCCGCCGCAGGTGGAGACGGAGTCTGTTGTGGCGCTTCGATAAAGCCTCCGGGCAAACCAGCCCACGGCAACTCCGACGATCAGGATGACTATCAATGTTTGCATGAACGTCACTCCATATTTGGCGTCATTATAGGCATTGTTGCGTTTTCACCTGCGGGCGGGCCATCAGGCTTGGCCTGAGCAGGTGCGTCGGCTATCGGGTCGAGAAAAATCGGGGCGACCGGCGTTGCTTCACTTGGAAGAGCTATCGAGTTTTCCGTTTCCACCAGAAATTTTGCCCAGGGTGTTTCGGCATCCTCCTGGGCTACGACATTGGCGGAAGCTTTTTCTATTCCAAAAGCCGGAGCGATGTTGTAAGTCGCGAAGGCCATGACCCAGGCGAGCGTAGTCGTGTAGAAAATCAAAAACAGCGTCCACTTCCACTGGCTGCCCGCCTCTTTGTGCCAGACGGCCATCGCCACCATGCAGGGCAGATAGATCAAGGTGAATACCATCAAAGCCAGGCCCATAGCCGGACTGTATTTTGGGTCCTTGCCGATTTTTACGCGAAGCGACTCGGACCCTTCGTTTTGCTCGTCGCCCAGGCTGAAGATGGTGCCCAAAGTTCCGACGACAACCTCCTTGGCCGCGAAACCGGCCAGCAGGCTGATGCCAACGCGCCAGTCGAAACCCAGTGGCCGAATGAAAGGCTCCATGCCTTTGCCGATGGACCCGGCGATACTCGCTTCCATGTCGCGGGACGCCATATGATTATCCAGGGATCTTTTGGCTTTTTCGAACTTCGATGTCAGTTCCGGGCTGTGGCCTGCTATGCTGACCTTTTGCGCGTAAGCTGTTTCCATCTTTTCCATTTGCGACTCGTATTCGCTGTTGTCGGCGTCGGGGAAAGACATCGCCGCCCACATGATGACGGAAATGGCGAGGATAACCGTGCCTGCCTTTTTCAGATACATCCAACCCATTTCCCAGGCATGGATCAGCATTCCCTTGAGGGTCGGCATTCTGTAGGGGGGAAGCTCCATCACAAATGGTTCGCCTTTTCCGGGTAGGACTGTTTTTCGAAATATTTTTGCCATGATGATCGCCAGGACAATGCCCAGCATGTAAATGCCCGTCAGCAGGTTCGCCTGGAAATTTTCTGACCGTGTGGAGAAAAAAGCGCCGATCAAAAGCACGTATACAGGCAGTCGGGCGCCGCAACTCATCAGCGGAACGACTAACATAGTTATCAAGCGGTCCTTTTTATTTTCCAGCGTGCGCGTGGCGTAGATGGCGGGCACGGTGCAGCCGAAACCGACGATCATGGGGATGAAGCTTTTGCCGTGTAGTCCGACCCTGGACAA